>WPCJ01224949.1_pt1 | contig 48989 bp, 44 predicted proteins | sample 5399831 | NCBI WGS metagenome assembly WPCJ01 (sample SAMN12869470, study PRJNA574797) | sludge metagenome | isolation source: wastewater treatment of pH10 | place: China:Beijing | collected 2019-05-20
CCGGACGGCTACGAGCATGCGCTGCGCTGGACGCCGCGCCACTCGCCGCGCACGCGGGCCGTCGCCGGTCCCCGCACCGTCGTGCTTCTGGGCAGCCGTGCCCCGCACAAGAACATCGGCCTGATCCTCTCCATGAGCGACCGGCTCGCCGCCGCTGGCCTGCGGGTGGCCGTGGCCGGGCTCTCCGATGGGCGGGTCTTCGGCGCGGTGGAGGAGCGGGCGGCATCGAATGTCGAGTGGCTGGGCAGGATTTCGGACGACGAGCTTGCCGCCCTGCTTGAGGACAGCCTGTGCCTTGCCTTTCCTTCCTTCGTCGAAGGGTTCGGCCTGCCGATGCTGGAGGCCATGGTCCGCGGCTGCCCGGTGGTGGCGTCCGACCGCGCCAGCCTGCCTGAGATCGGCGGCGATGCCGTGCTCTACGCGCCGCCGGACCGGGCTGACATCTGGTTCGACCATTTCATGCGCCTGGCGGGCGATGCGCGGTTGCGTGACACCATGGTCGCGCGTGGCCGCGTGCAGGCCAAGCGGTTCTCCTGGGCAGACTCGGCCCGGCGCTATCTGGAACTCATGGCAAGGGCGGATGGGCTGGTGACGAATGTTTCGGCGGCGCCGGCAAGCCCCGATCTCGTTTCGGCCACCACATGCTCGAAGCTGTAGGCCCGCGCATAGCGCAGCGCCTCCGCCTGGGCCGCCGCCAGCGCCCTGGAGTCGCCGAGGACGGCGGCGACGCTTTCCCGGGTCAGGGGAAAGACGCAGTCTTCGTAGCCGGGCAACAGGCCGGTGAAGGCGCCCGGCGCGGCGAACACCGGCCGGCCGGCCGACAGTGCCTCGATGATCTTGATCTTGGTGCCCGTCCCCTCGACGGGGCAGATCACCGCCCGGGTGCTGGCATAGAGAAGGTTCAGGTCATCGACGAAGCCGAGCAGTTCGGCCCCGCTTGCCGCGGCAACCCGCTTGTCGCGGCAGACGCTGCCGGCAATGGCGATTTTCAGCGGCAGCCCCCAGCCGGCGTAGGAATTCAGGAAGCCGCTGATCGCGCTCGGGTTCCATCTGTTGTTGGAGCCCACGAAAACCAGGTCATATGTGGGCGCGACGCCGGCGGGCCGGGGGTCGCTCCAGCCCTGCAAGGCAGGCGGCACGATGCGCACGCGATCGCGTTCGAGCAGCGATTTCAGGAACAGGCCTTCGCTGTAGGAGGTCGACCATATCTCGTCGACCTCGCCGAGGTAGAAAAGCTCGCGCTTGAGGGTGAGGATCGATCTTGGCCCGGGCCGGCCGGGAGGGTCGTCCTGTATCCGTTCCAGTGCGGCCAGATCATGGGTGTCGACGATGATGTGCGGACCGGGAGAGCCGTTGAGATGGGACATGCCCCACGGATAGCTGACCAGCGCCAGCTTCAGATCGGGATCGCGCAGCAGCCGGTCGAACTCCGGCGTCAGCCCCGGCAGATGGGTGCGCAGGGCACGGGCCGCGGGCCTGCCGCCGAGATAGGAGATCAGGCCCTTGAATTTCTGGACGATGGCGAGCTTCCGGCTCCAGTCGTCGAGCACCAGCTCGGCGCCCGGAAAGCGGGTGCGGAACGCTTCGATGCCTTTCGGGTTCCAGGGCCATTGGTGATGGTTCCGATAGGAATAGACGACCACCCGCCAGCCCAGGGCAAGCAACATTTCCACGCCCTGGCAGGCGCGCACATGGCAGCCGTCGGTCACGGCGCTGAAACAGCCCGCGAAGAAGAAGATGGCCAGGCTCCGCTTCTCCACCCTTGCCTCCCGCTGCTTCCAGCCCCTGAACGGTGTCCGGCAAATTCTCAATCCGAAATCATTGACGAGTCAAACGCATCATGAGGCAATGGCCTACCGTTTCTGGATGAGGCCGGGATGGTGCGCGCAACCATTGGGGGACTGTGGGATGGGCAAGGACGACAAACCGGGCAAGGTCTATGTCAACGGCCGCTTCCTGCGCGGGCCGATCACCGGAACCTCGCGCGTGGCCGAGGAGGTTCTGGCCGCATGGGACGCGGCGATCCGCGCCGGCGACGCGAGGTTTGCGGGTGCGTCGATCGAGGTGCTGTGCCCGAGCGACGCCACGCGCTCGCTGCCGCTCGAGGCGATCCGCATCCGCCGCCGCAATCTCCTCGGCGGCAAGTTCTGGGAGCCGGTCGACCTGGGATTGCTGGCATGGACGGGAACGCTGGTCAATTTCGCCAATGTCGCGCCCCTGTATCATCCGCGCGCGCTCACCTATGTGCACGACGCGCAGATGTTTCTCTATCCGGAATCCTACCCGTCCGGCGAATTGTTCACGCACCGGCCCCTGATGCGCGTGGCCGGGTGCATGTCGCGCCGCGTCGTCACCGTCTCCGAGTTCTCGAGCCAGATGCTCCAGCGCTTCGGCATCGCTCCGGCCTCGAAGATTGCGGTCATTCACAACGGCGCCGACCATATAGTGCGGGTCGCGCCGGACGCTTCGGTTCTCGCACGCTTCGGCCTGTCGCCGCAGGGCTATGTGCTGATGCTCGGCAGCGCATTCCCCTACAAGAATGTCGAGGTCATCTACCGGGCCTTCGCGCGCATGGGGAAAAGCCGGCTCAAGCTCGCGGTCATTGCAAGGGCCGACCTGCGCAAGGCCGTCGGCGCGGTGCAGGAAGTCGGAGACAGGCTGGTGGTCGTCTCGGGCGTGAGCGACGCGGATCTGCGCGCGCTCTATCAGAATGCCCTCGTCTTCGTTCAGCCGGCGCGAACGGAGGGCTTCGCCATGACCCAGCTCGAGGCGCTGAATTCCGGCGCCCCGGTCATCACCTGTGCATTGGGCAGCATGCCGGAGGTGCTGGGCGACGACGTGGTCTATGCCGACGCGGACTCTCCCGGCGACTGGGCCGAAGCCATTTTGCGCTTCGAGCGCGATCCCCGGTTGCGGGAAGAGATGGTGGCGCGCGGACAGGCCATGGCGGCGCGGTACACCTGGAGGCGGACAGCCGATGCCCTGTGGCGCGAAGTCAAACGGCTGGCCTCGCGCGGCTGAAAACCCCTGACCGTCGTCGTTCCGGATGTCTTCCGGCTCAGGATGCCAGTCCGTCGGGAACACGCTCGGGGCGTTTCCGCGCCGCGGCCTCGATCAAGGCGGGCGACGGCGCCTGGGCGCACCAGGGGGTGATGTCCCGGATGAGTCCGAGTTCGACAAGCTGTTCCGCGCCTTCGAATTCGGTGCTGCGCTCATAGCTCAGGTCGAGATGGCCGCGCCGGCGGATGGTGTCGGCATAGAGGATATATTCCGTCCCCCGCCGATAGTGCTCCTTTCGCGCGGCTTCCTCATTCACCCGTCTGGCGAAATCGGCGAGGAACTTGAAGTGGCAAAGAACCATGTTCTCGCCGTGCAGGTGGCCGCCCGTGCCGCCATGTGCATTCGTATATCTGAATCCCGATCCCGTCAGGACGAGCGGAACCTTGGACAGGCACGGCATCTGGCGCGGCATGCTGCGCACGACCGTGGCCACGAGGCTGTCGGGCACATGGGGCAATATCCGATCCATCTGGCCGCAAAGCCAATAGTCGACCCATGTGCTGCGGGCCTCCTTCTCGAAGGACGAAAGGATCCGCACCCGTGGCCCGCCGACGATCTCCAGCGCCGCCCCGGTTTTCCCCCACGGCTTTTGCGGGCGGAACCGGAAGACATAGTCGAGGTCGAAGCAGGGCGAGACCTGGAAAATATCGGAATCTTCCTCCAGCCATGCCGTTTCCAGCGGGCCGCGAGGATACATGTCGAGCATGAAGGCGTAGATGGCGTTGCGGTTCTGCCGGCGCACCTTGTCCAGAACCGCCGACAACGGCGATTGCGGCCAGCCCCGGTAGACCAGCAATTCGTCGCAGTCCGCGAACAGCACCCAGGTGCCGGGTGAAATCCTGTCGTGAAATTCATGGGCCCAGTCGACACCGAAATTGGACTGGGCGTAGCCGCCGTCGATCCGGGTGAAGACGACGTCATCCTGCGCGGCCAATATATCCCACGTGGCGTCCGTCGAGCCGTTGTCGACGATAGCGAATTGCCTGACGCCGATGTCCCGATAGTGGCGCAGCCAGGCATGCAGCCGCAGCGACTCGTTTCGCATGACCGCGAAAATGACGAGGTCTTGCTGCGCGCGGTTCACCTTTTCGATGAAAATGTCGGGAAGAACGTTCACGCCGGGCCTCCGGTCCATCTGTCGATTGCATGGTCGCCGGCAGTCGCACGACGCTGCCGGCAGCCAGCATGTCCGAGAAAGTGGATCGGCGCACGCCACACAAAGGGGGCAGTCCATATACGCCAAAAGATGAAAGGCGCCGGGCGTGCGGCCTTGCGAGGCTTCGGGCACAGCTTGCGGAGCCGAAGGATTCCGGCCGGCACGCGATCGCTTCCTGCAACCGCCTACGTGACCTCGCCTCACGCCGCCCGAAGCCGGCAACTCACGGGGACAATAACATTTTGGGCGTAATCCCGTGGCGGGGCGTGCCACCGGTTACCACTATTGATCCACTTGCGATTGCACATGTGTCTTCGACATTCTGGCATCTGACAAGCGACAACCATACGTGGCGGCAAGGGGCGTCTTTGGCATGTCGACCAGGACGAGATCATATGCCAGAAGCGGCGCGCTTCTGGGGCGGGAACGATCATTGACGAACCGCAGGCACTTCCCGCATCTGGGGTTCGTGCCATCGCCCCCGGATGACGGGGCGGACGGTTTTCTTTCAATGCCGGCGGCAGCCGGCGCCGGCGATTTCTCGACCACCCATTCCCGGCCGCTCGGTGGTCGCGCCAAGCGGCTGATGGATATCGGCATTGCGGTGACGGCGCTTGTCCTGGCCATGCCGCTGATGCTCGCGGTGGCCCTGCTCATCAAGCTCGTCTGCGGCGGGCCGGTGCTGTTCTCCCACCGCCGGATCGGCTTCAACGGCAGCGCGTTCCGCTGCTACAAGTTCCGCACCATGGCCGTTGATGCGGAGCAGCGGCTCCAGGCCTATCTGGCTTGCAATCCGCAGGCCGCCGAGGAGTGGCGGCAATCCCGCAAACTGAAGCGCGATCCGCGCCTCACGGTTCTGGGCAACATGTTGCGCAAGTCGAGCATCGATGAGCTGCCGCAGCTCTTCAACGTGCTGCGCGGCGAGATGAGCTGCGTCGGCCCGCGGCCGATCGTTGCGGACGAACTGCGGCGTTACGGCTCGGTGGCGCGGGACTATTTGCGGACGAGGCCCGGCCTCACCGGCCTCTGGCAGGTCACCGGCCGGGATTCGGTCGATTATGCCGGCCGGGTTTCGCTGGATGCCGAATATGTACGCAACTGGTCGATCGGCGCGGATCTGCTGATCCTCGTCCGCACGGTCGGCGCGGTCATGAAATTCGATCAGGCTTCCTGAGGCCGGCCGGGCGTTTCAGGAGCCGGTTCGCGGTGAGCGGAGCGTCGTCCTGTGCCGGGCCCGGCCGCTTCCTGCGGTGGCGCAATGCCGCAAGGCCGAGGCCGGCAAGGTAGCCGCCTTGCAGCACGAGGATGAGGTACAGGGTCCGAAGCAGGATGAGCTTGAACGGCAATCCCAACATGAGGCCGCCCGCGATGGCAGCCACCGCCACCAGCAGCGTGGCGGCGAGGATTGCGGGTGCAAGAAAGCGGGCGCCGATGAACAGGCCCATCAGGCCGACCGCAACGAGTGCCAGGGTCACGACGATCTCCACCCTTCTGCCGTTCTCCAGTCATCCACCCGCATGGGAAAAAAGCAGAGTCTGTCAAATCTGTGAAGTGGGTTTGCGTTCGAGACGAACCGACCTTCGCCAGCGCCTTGCGGCCGCGCCGGGATTGAGACGATGCAGCCATCCATAGCTGGCATGCTCGTATGCGCCGGAATTCTGGTCTTCGTCCGCTTCATGGGCTGGTCGATGATCGTCGCCTTCATGGCCTCGCTGGCCTTCGGAACCACCGCGATCGGCACCTTGAGCGCGGTGGGCGGTTCGTCGCCGCAGATCTACACCGTCTTCGCCGCGCTGTTGCTGGTGACCGCCGTGGCGCGCAAGGGCATCTGGCGCGAGCTGGTGACCATTTTCAGGCGCATCGGGGTCGCTTCCGTGGTCGTGGTCCTGATGGCTTACGCGATAATCGGGGCCGTCCTGTTCCCGAGGTTCTTTGCCGGGCAGACCAGCGTCTTCGTCGCGTCCCGCACCAGCCGCGGTGTCTACGAAACGGCGCTGGCGCCCACTTCGGCCAACATCACCCAGACGGCCTATTTCACCCTGAGCATCCTGGTGTTCCTTGGCGTTTGCCTGCTTTTGCGCCGCCGCGAGGCGCTGGTCGATGTGAAGCGGGGCTTCTTCCTGTGGTTCGGGCTGCATACCGCCATGGGCATCATCGACCTTGCCGGCAAGATGGCCGGGGCGGGAGACGTGCTGGGGCCGATCCGCACTGCCAACTATGCCATGCTGACGCTGACCATGGAGGAAGGGTTCTGGCGCATCGCCGGCGCCCAGTCCGAAGCTTCGGCTTTTGGCTCCGTCTCGCTGGCCGGGTTGGCCTTCAGCTATACTTACTGGCGCAGGACCGGCTCCCGCTTTGCGGCGGCGATCGCCGCCGTGCTGTTCCTCCTGCTCCTCTTGTCCACTTCGACGACCGCCTATGTCGGCCTTTGCCTGCTTGGCATCCCGGTCGCGTTTTCCCTGGCACGATCCTTCCTTGCGGGCCGGTTGAGCCTGCAGGAGCTGTTGCTGGTGGTGCTGATGGTCCTGCTGGGCTTCGTGGTGCTGGCTGTCAGCCTCTACAATGCGAAGTTCTTCGACCCGATGTTGCGCCTGATCGACCATGTCGTCACCAACAAGCTGTCATCGGCGTCCGGCCAGGAACGCAGCTACTGGAACTACAAGAGCATGCAGGCCTTCTTCGACACCAGCGGGCTGGGCATCGGCCTTGGCAGTTCGCGGGCGTCGAGCTGGGCGATTGCCGTGTTGTCGCAACTGGGCATGGTCGGCTCGATCCTCATCGCCACTTTGCTGGCGGCGCTGGTCTGGACGCCCGCCCGGTCGCGCCGGGTCATGGAGCCCGAACTGGATGCGATCGTGTCGAGCGCCCGCGCGGGCGCGCTGGCCGCGCTGCTGGCGCTGTCGATCGTCGGTGGGCTCGCCGACCCCGGCATGGGCTTTTTCGTGCCGCTGGCCGTTGTCATGGCCTGTGGCGCGCGAATCTGGGATGACGCCGATGCGCAGGATCAGGTTTATGGGCGAACCGCCGGTCCGCTACCCGTCGCCAGATAGGCCGCCTGGCGGGCTCGCCAGCCCGTGCCCCAGGTCGCCATCCCTGAGCCCCGGCGTCCCTATTTCGCTTCGCTGGCGTTGCCGGCGAGTTCGGCGGGATCGATATCGAGGCTGGCGGGGTTGGCGCGTGTGCCGGCGGCGGCTGCGGGCGTGCCGAATTCCTTCAGATACTCCGGCGGCAACGGAATCTCGACCTTGACCGTGTCCCCCGGCAGCACCGGACTCGACATCGTGCCTGTCATTTCCGTGACGGTTCCATCGGCCCCCGGCCTGTAGATCGTATAGAGCGGTTCCGCCTGCTCCATGCGGGCCCGCTGTGCCAGCAACCGGGGAGCCGCCAGTTCCGACTCGTAGATCAGCCGCGCGGTGGTTTCCGCCTTGCGGTCGAGCGTATCGAATTCGGCCTGCGTGTCGCGCAATGCGGCGGTGATCTCGTTGCGGCGCGTGTCCTGCAACTCGATGATCTGGATGTCGGTGCGGCTGATTTCCTGCCGGCTGCGCAGCAGGCCGGTTTCGGCTGCAAGCCGCTCGCTCTGCACCTGCGCCAGAGCGCGCTCCAGCGACAGTTCGCGCGGCGCGGCTGCAAGCCCCTTGTTCACCAGTGCGGAGACGCTGCCCAGTTCCTTCTGCACCAGCTCTATCTGCTTGTCGAGGAAGGTCAGTTGCGCGCCGAGCGACGTGACTTCCTTTTCCAGGAAATCGCGCAGATTGTTCAAGGCGCGCACCTGCGTCTCGAGCCCTTCGCGGCGGGCCTGGAAGATGGCCTGCTCCTGCTGCATCAGGATGGCGACGTCGCTGTTGTCCCGGTAGGCGGTAAGCTCGGGGGGAAAGGCGATGCTTTCCGATTGCGCCAGCTCCGCTTCGAGGCGTGCCTTGCGTGCCAGCAGGTTGACCTTGCTCAGGCCGATCAGCTTCGCCTCGCCCTGGCCCTGGATGATCTCGCGCTCGTAGCGGTCCATGCGTTCCTCGCGTGTCCGCAACCCGCCGGCGATGCCCACGGCCTGCAACACGGTCAAGCCCGGCCGGTAGGCGAACTCGCCGGACTGCGCGACCTGACCCAGAATGTAGAACGGCCGGTATTGCACCACTTCCACGGCGGTGTCGGGCCTGCGGCCGAGACCCATATTGTGCACCAGGGCGTCGCCTATGATGCCGGCCAGTTCGGAGGTGGTGCGCCCGGCCGCCTCGATCTCGCCCGCCAGCGGCAGCGAAAGCGAGCCCGCCGAGTTCACGACGAACATGTCGTTGAGCGCCGTCCACTCGAAGACCGCGTCGCGCGAGGCGCGCCACTCATAGACCTTGATGCGGATCTTGTCCTGCGCGCCCAGGTGATAGTCGTCGCTGTGGGCCGGGCCCACGGCAAGCAGCAGGCTGGCCGAGGCGGCGCAAATCGTCAGCACCGTGCCGGTGCCGGCCGATTTCTTGCCGTGGGATGGCCCGCGGCGCTCGATGCTACGGGATGACAGGAGCCGGTGGATGAACATGATCGTGTTCCAGCATTAGATTTCGAGGATGTATTCCGGTTCGATGCGCCCTCGCAGCAGGTGCCCGAGGGCGATCAGGTTGCCGCGCAGGCGGCCGCGCCTGTCGACATAGAATTCCGGCCGGATGCTGCGGACGATATTGGCGATGATCGTTCGGGCCATGAGCTTGAACGCGAAATCGCCCGGCATGGTGCCCTTGCGGAACAGATAGACCGGGTTGGCGACTTGGGAATAGCCGAAGCGCACCCCGCTGACGCGGCCGCTCTTGACGCCAAGATGGACGCTGCGGATCGACGGCAGGGACACCACCCGCCCGCGTCGTCCCAGTTGATAGGTGAAGTCGATGTCCTCCTGCCAGCCATAGAGGACCAGGCGCTCATCGAAGCGCAGGTCGCCGATCACGGAGGAGCGCATCGACATGTTGTTGCCCTGGGCGCCGACCATGTCGAACACGCGCATGTCGACCTCGCCGCCGGCTTCCGCCTCGCGGATGATGGCGATGCCTTCTTCCCACGAAATGCCTTTCGTCGACGCGCCGTCGCGGACGATGCCGCCCATGACCACGGCCCAGTCGGGATTGTCCTCCAGCGCCCGCGCGACGCGTTCCATATAGTCGGTCGCCGGGATCAGGTCGTCGTCGAGAAAGGCGATGATGTCGAAGCGGCTCAGCGCATAGTCGAGCGCGCGGTTGCGCTGTGCCGTGAGGCTGGGGGGTCCGTAGAGCCTGCGCACCGGGAAACGCGTCTCGACGTCGGGAACATGCGTCTCGTCGGGAGCCGAGATGATGACCTCATGCGGCAAACGCGTCTGGTGCCCGAGCCATCTCAGCAGGCGCTCCAGCACCTCCTTGCGCCCATATGTGGGAATGATGACCGCCAGGCTGAGCGACATGAACGAACCCCCGTCACAGTTGCGACCCCATGCCGTTCGTCCGTGACGGACGGCAATCATGATCCTAAGTGCCGGGCGGGCAGGAAACAGCCTGCAAATAAGGCGTCGGTTCGCGCAAATATAGCTCCATCGGCGTAGCGGCCTTACGCCTTTGGAGTGTGTCCGGGCCGCCGCTTAGCCCCCTTCACCCCATTAGATCAGCTTGTCCGCCGGCCTCGGCCCATACGAAACTTGACCCATGCCCTTCGACAGAAAGGGCGACGGCACAACTGGGGTGGGTTTCCGATATGCATCAGGCACGCCAAACCGACTGGGCGAGCGTCGCGCGCCTTGATGAAGAATGGAGCCGGCGTGCCGTTGGCGAGGTCGCGGTGCCGGAAGTGGATCGCAACGCCCGTATCGCCGTGGTCCATGACTGGTGCCCGAATTTCCGCGGCGGCGAACGGGTGCTGGCCCGCATATGCAGCATATTCCCGAACGCCGAGGTCTTCACCCTGTTCGATTTCCTTCCGCCTGCGGTGAAGGAAGAGTATTTCCGCGACGTGACCTTCCACACGTCGGCGGCCAACCGCCTGCCCTGGGTGCGCAAATATCACCGCGCCCTGTTTTTCCTCTGCCCGATCCTCATCGAGCAGTTCGACGTCACCGGCTACGATGCCGTCATCTCGTCTTCGGCCGCCTTTGCCCGCGGGGTGCTGACGCGGCCCGACCAGCCGCATCTGTGCTATGTGCACAGCCCCATCCGCTATGCGTGGGACGAGCAGTTTTCCTATCTGCAACAGGGCCGCATGGGCTATGGGCCGAAGGGGCTCGCCTTCCGCTACCTGCTGCACAAGCTGCGCATGTGGGACATGCGCACCGCCCACGGGCCGGACCTGATGCTCGCCAATTCGAGCTATGTCCGCTCGCGCATAAAGCGCATCTACGGGCGTGAGGCGATGGTGGTGCATCCGCCCGTCGCCACGGCGGAGCTCGACTATGTTCCGGTCAAGGAGGACTATTACGTCACCGCCGCCTTCCATGCGCCCTACAAGCGGCTGGACCTGGTGGTCGACGCCTTCGGCAAGATGCCGTCCCGGCGCCTCGTCGTGGTGGGGGATGAGGCGCAGTCGAAGCATCTGCGCGCGCGGGCGGCTTCCAACATCACCTTCACTGGCCACCTGCCGCGCAAGGACTATGTCGCCCGCGTCGCGCGGGCCCGCGCCATGGTGTTTGCCGGGTGCGAGGATTTCGGCATCACGCTGGCCGAGGCCCAGTTCTGCGGCACGCCGCTGATCGCCTTCGGCCGTGGCGGGGCCGCCGATATCGTCCGGCCGCTGGGCCGGTCCGGCAAGCCGACGGGCGTGCTGTTCGCGCGCCAGGATACGACGAGCCTGATCGAGGCGGTCGAGCAGTTCGAGGCCAATGCGGCGACCGTGACGCCGCTGGCCTGCCACCTCAATGCCGAGCGCTTTTCCGAGGAGCGGTTCGACCGCGAGATTCTGGAGGCGGTAGCCACATTGCTGGCCATGCAGCCGTCAGGGGACCGGAACCTGCGCGAAGAGGAAGGAATGGAGGGAACGGAATTCCTGTGAGCCGACCGCTTCCAGGGCCAGTTCCTCACGGGTCATCTGGTTGCCGTCCAGCCGTGAAAGATAGTCGGACAGGCCCCTGCCGTCCGGCTCGCGGCCAAGCAGCCTTCGGTAGATGGCGGCAATATAGGCTGCATTCGTCGCTTCCTCGCGCCCATTCACCTTGCTGAATTCCGGTGTTTCCAGAACCGAGGCCATCATCTCGGCCACCGTGCGGCCCTGCTTCATGGCCAGGGCCTGGCGCCACTGCTCGGTGGGGTTCGGCAGGCGGTTCAGGGCGAGGCAATAGAAATAGGCCACCTGGTTGGCATGGTTGACGACGGCCGTGTTCAGGGAACCCGTATCGCAGCCCGCCGCGGGCGGGACGGGATCTGCGGAGGCGGGCTGCGAGGTCTGTGCCGGAGATTGCGGGACCGCCACGCTGCTGCCGCCGGCGGCAATGAAGGCCTTGGCCACGCCATAGGCCAGCTTGACGCCGTCCGGCGTCCACGCGCCCTTGTCCGTCTTCCGCAGCCGCACCAGGCCCATGACGGCCTCGAAGCTCGGCGCCCAATAGGGCTCGTCGAGCAGTTCATAGATGTGGGCGGCCTCGATGGGATAGTCCTGCCGGTAGCCGCGCAGCAGCGTCATCATTTCCAGCAGTCCGTCCGCCTGGGCCTGCTCGCCTTTCTCGCTCGAATGGTTGAACTCGGTCACCCAGATCGGCTTGCCGAGCGTCTTGAGATAGTCGAGCGGCTGTTTGAGATCGGCCCCATAGTGGTGCCACACCGAGATGTCCCAGTCGATGCCGTCGGCGATCATGCGCTCGAAAGCCCCGGTATGCCCCCAGCCGGCGGTTCCGATGGCCTTGCGGATGGTCGGATCGACCGACGCGGTGCCGTCCGAAAGGCCGCGCAGCACCGCGCTCACCTGCTTCCAGCGCGGGGTGAAATAATGGCCCGGCCCATCGCCGCCCGCCGGCCCCCAGGAGCAATCGTACTGGATGCCGTCGTCACGCATTTCGCATGCCGTCAGGATCGCGTAGTTCTCCAGCTCGTTGCCGAGTTCCCACACGCGGATGTCGTCCTTGAAACGCGACACCATGGCCACCGCCATCGCGTAGGACTTGGCGTAGAGATCGCCGGCGGTCTCGGCGTCGAGATCGAGGTCCGGGGTGATGACCGGCAATATGTCGATGTCACGCGCCCTGGCCTGTTCGACCAGAGCCGCCAGTTCGGGAATGTCGTCGGCGGTGGAGATGTTCACGCGATAGGATTTCATGCCGAGGTCGCGGACAAAGTCGAGCTGCCGCGCGAACGAGATGCCGGGATAGGCGGTGAAGGGATGGCCGTTCACGCCCCACATCAGGTCGGCGCCCCATGCCGCCGTTGCGCCGAGCAGGGCGGCCAGCGCCACACATAACCGCGCGATCATTGCGCCTCGTTAGCTCCCTCCGGCCTCAAGCACGCCCGCGAAGATACCGGCGATGCGCTCGACCATCCCGCCATCCACCTTTCGCGAGGTCGGCAGATTGACGCCGCAGGCCGAAAGCCGCGCGCTTGCCGGGCATTTCCTGGCATAGCGCCGATAGGCCGGCATGGAGGACAAGCCGTGGAAGAAGGGCCGCAGGTCGATGTTCGCCTGCTTGCAGGCCTGGATGAGCTTCGGCCTCGCCTCCGCCGGCACCAGCGCACAGGAGAACCATGTCACCGGCTCATGCCGGGGCGGCATAGGCGGGGGAAAATCGACGCCTGGCAGGCCGCCGAGCGCCGCCTCATAGGCCTCGTGCACCTTGCGGCGCATGTCCAGGAACGCGTCCATGCGTTCGAGCTGGGCGCATCCGATCGATGCCTGCAGATTGGTCATGCGGAAATTGTAGCCGGCTTCCTCATGCCAGTAGCGGCGTTCCGGGCGCATGCCGTGGTCGCGCAGCATCCGCATGCGCAGGGCGAGATCGGGATCGCGGGTGACGCAGATGCCGCCCTCGCCGGTGGTGATGATCTTGTTGGCGAAGAAGGAGAAGCTGGCGACGTCCGAGAACGAGCCGACCGGCTGGCCGTCATATTGTGCGCCATGGGCCTCGGCGCAATCCTCTACTACGTACAGTCCGTGCCGCAGCGCCAGATCGCGGATTTCGGCCATCGGCGCCGGGCGGCCGAACACATGCACCGGCATGACCGCCCGCGTGCGCGGCGTGACGGCGCGCTCGATCGCCTCGGGCGTGATGCACCATGTTTGCGGATCGACATCGACCAGGACCGGGGTGGCGCCGAGATGGATGACCACATTGGCCGAGGCGGCGAAGGTCAGGTCGGGCACGATCACCTCGTCGCCGAGGCCGATACCGAGCGCGGCGAGCGCAAGGTGCAGCGAAACCGTGCCGTTCGAGGTGGCGACGCCATGGCTCATGCCGGTGCGGGCGGCAAAGCCCGATTCGAACCGCGTGATGTAGTCGCCCGTGGACGATATCCATGTGGAAAGGAACGCATCCAGCAGGTTGCGCAGTTCCGCATGGGAAAGGTCGGGCTCGGCCACCGGCAGGAAGGCAGCGCCTTGCCGCTTCTCGATGCCCACGATGTGCCGGCGCGCGTCCAGTATCGGGGCCACCGGAGAAGCCGGGTCGTTGAGATCGCCCGGTCTGGCGATGTCGCCGAGCGTGGCGTGGCCGAGATGCACGCCGGCGCGAATGGCCTCGCGCAGTTCCTGAAGGGTCAGGCGCGCGACCGCCTCGCCGCTGCTGCCGGTGACGAAGACGAGCCCGTATCCGTTGTCGAGCGCGCGTTCGATGGCCGTCCACATGCTGTCCGTGGCGCGGCAGACGAAGCCGGCGATCCCGGCGATCCCGGCTTCCGCCTCGATGCTTGCGACATGAAGGTTCACGGCTATGACACCCTTGCGGACGAAGTCAGGTAGTTCGATGTCAGGTCGGGGTTGTAGAGCACCACCGACGTGCCGTCGTGCTCCATCCTGAACGGGACGAAGGTGAGGGCGCCGAGCGCGGCAAGCACCGAGGCGCGTGCGGCCGGCGGCACGAACATCAGAAGGAAGCCGCCGCCGCCGGCGCCGAGCAGCTTGCCGCCCAGCGCGCCGGCCTTGCGCGCCGCTTCGTAATAGCCGTCGATCGCCGGATTGGACACGGAGCTGTCGAGCTTGCGCTTCTCCATCCATGCGTGGTGCAGCAGCCTCCCGAATTCTGTCAGGGAACAGTTCGGGTCGGTCAGGATGCGCTCGCCCTCGGCCACCATCTCGTACATGGCGCGCAGTTCGCGGGTGCGGTCGCCGAAGCGGGCGACCTTCTTCTTCTCGATGGCGTCGGCGGAGCGGGTGAAGCCGGTGAAGAACATCATCAGCGAGTCTTCCAGCAGGGCGCGCCGGGTCGGCGTGATGTTGACCGGGCGTATCCTGTGGTCGCCGTCGGGGTTGAAATCGATACGGTTGAGCCCGCCATGGGCGGCCGCGATCTGGTCCTGGCAGCCGACGGTTTCCTTCAGCAGTTCCTGTTCGACGAAGATCGCCTCGCGGGCCAGAACATGCTTCGGGCTCAGCCGGCCAAGATTGCCGAAATAGGCGTGGAGCAGGGAAACGGTGAAGGCGGAGGAGGAGCCGAGGCCCGTCTGCGAGGGCAGGTCGGCATTGTAGATCACCTCATAACCGCTGTCGTCGGCCGAGCCGTAGTGCTTCAGCACCTCGCGCACCACCGGATGGCGGATCTCGTTCATGCAGCGCACTTCCTCCAGCATGCCCCAGGCCACGCGGTAGTTGAAGTCGAACACCGCTGGCAGGCGCCGGAGTTGGACGTAGATGTATTTGTTGATGGTGGTGGAGAGCACGGCCCCCGGCTCAGGCCGGTTGAACCAGGACGGATGGTCAGTTCCGCCGCCGAAGAAGGATACCCGCAAGGGACTTCTGACGATGATCATGGATGCATGCCCCCAAGCTTGAAGATTTCCGCGATCGGCCAGGCAGGCGATTGTCGTCGGGCCGCAGTTAGTATTTCCAAGGGCGTTTTGCCGCGCAAACCGGGCGTTCGGTGGTCGAGCTACCCTCTTTGGTGGAGCGTCCAGCTTTCAGGCGTATCCGCTGGCTATTGTTTCGACGCAAAAGTGCGGGAAATTGCCTTACACATTCGCGTAGCGGGAGTTGCGGATCATCCTGTAGCCGCGAATGAGTTCCCCGATGCCGTCATCCAGGCCCCAGTCCGGCGCCCAGCCGGTACGCTCCAGCTTCTCGTTGGAGACGATGTAGTCCCGCTTGTCGGGGTCCTCGCCGATCGGGGCCTCGAGATAGACGAACTGCGGCACATGCGCCTGGATGCGCTGGCACAGTTCGAGCTTGGAGAGGTTGGCGCTGGAAAGCCCCAGATTATAGGGCTGGCCGCGCATGGCGTCGAAATTGGCCAGGGCATGCTCGAAACCCTTCACCACGTCGCGCACATGGATATAGTTGCGCTTGAAATGGCCCTCGAAGATGACCACGGCGCGGTCGGTGACTGCCCGCCAGGTGAAGTCGTTGACCAAAAGGTCGATGCGCATGCGCGGCGACATGCCGAACACCGTCGCCAGCCGCAGCGTCACGCCCCGGGCCGTATCCAGCACGGCTGCCTCGGCCTCGACCTTGGTGATGCCGTAGAGCGAGATCGGCTTGAGCGGCGTCTCCTCCGTGCAGAAGATGCCCTGTTCGCCGATGCCGTAGCCGGAATTGGTGGTGGGGTAGACGATCATCTGCGCCGGCGAGGCGCGCCGGGTCAGCGCCACCACGGCGTCGCGGTTGAGGGTCCTGGCGGTGATCGGGTCCTGGTTGCACAACGGCGCGCCGACCAGCGCGGCCAGCGGGATCACCGCGTCCACCCTCGGCACCAGTTCGTCCAGAATGCGCTCGTCTCGGGCATCGCCGCGAACCGGCTCGAAACCGGCATAGCGGCAGCAGGGCGCAAGCTCGGTGGTGCCCCGCGCGAAAGTGTCGAGCACCGTGACCTTGTGGCCTTTCTCCAGAAGCGTGGGGACCAGAACCGAACCGATATAGCCGGCCCCGCCAGTGACCAATATGTGCATCGTCATCCTCGAAAATCATGGAGAAGAAAAAGGCCCGGCAGGAGCGCGGCCGCCTCATCCGGGAAAGGCATCGTCCACCTCCGGCGCGATCCTGAGCATCTCGGCAAAGGCGATCATCAGGTGGTAGAGGGTGGACGCGGGCACGTGGTCTGTCATCGGCCGCCGGTCGGCGTCGATGCGGTCCATCCATGTCCCGGCCAGCCGCCGGTCCAGGAAGTGGTCGAACAGCACCCTCGTGCTGCTGGCGAAGACCGGGCGCGGGTCCATGCCGAACAGCTCGAACATCGCCACGGCCGCCTGGATGCGCTCGGTGTTGGGCCACACGCGCGAGCCGGCATCGAGGACGACGCCGTCGTCGCGAACCGCGTTCAGGGCCAGCCATTCGCCGTGCTCCACGCCATGGGTCTCGGCAAACCATGTCAGCCCCTCGACGAAGGGCCTCATGTCGCGGCCGGTGAGGCGCTGGTAGCGCGCCAGTATCCACGCCCATTCGAACTGGTGGCCGGGCTCGATGGCGCGCCCGTCCCGGTTGCGCAGCCGGTGCCAGCGCTCGTCGAACTGTTCGCCCAGCGTCGAGGTCCGGGGGTCGAAGAAGCGGGTCGTGAAAAGCTCCACGATCCCGTCGGCGAAGCGCCGGAAGCGTTCGTCGCCGCTGACTTCCAGATTGACCAGCGCGGCTTCCAGAAGATGCATGTGCGGGTTCTGGAGGCGCGCGCCGGAAGCCGGTTTCTCCACCAGATAGCCCTGACCGCCGGGATGGCGCATGTGGGTCTCGACGAAGTCGAGGGTGCGCAGCGCCCATTGATGGGCGGCCTCGTCGCCCGTGGCGCGCTGGAACCAGCCGAAGGCATAGAGGATGAAGGCGAGGTCGTAGAGGTCCGGTGTCGGGTCCTTGACCTCGCCGTCGGGGGTAAGCAGCCGCGCCCAGCCGCCATCCGGCCCCAGCCAGGCGTTGCGGGTGAGGAAGTCGTAGCCGAAGCGGGCGCAGTCGAGCACGTCGTCGCGGCCCAGCAGCGCTGCGTGGCTGAAGACGTAGATCTGGCGGCCGATGACGCGCGTGCGCTTGAAGTCGACGGGCCGGGCGCTGCCGTCGAAGGCCATCTGCTCGACATAGCCGCCGCGCTGCCAGTCGACGCCGCGCTCGGCCCAGAACGGCACGGCGCAGTCGAGCATCCATTGGCCCGCGCGGTAGATGGCGGTATCGGCCTGCCATCCGTGATCGAGGACGAATTGCCGGCGAGTGGCTGTGAGATGGGGCATGGTCAACCTGCCTGCATGGCTGGAGTGTCGAGAAGGATCGGCGCGGGTGGCGGCACGCTTGGGGCCGGGCGCACGGCGGCGAGCGCCTGCCGCACCGTCGCCAGGAGGCTGCCGCCGTCGTAGCGCAGGCCCGGTATGCCGGCGCGGATCGCGGCTTCGATGTCGCTTTCGCGGTCGCCGATCAGGAAGCTGCCCCGGTCGCTGACGCGCCATTCGCGCCGCGCCTTCAGAAGCATGCCGGGATTGGGCTTGCGGTCGGGATGCGAGGGATGCCGGTAGCGACGCACCGTCGCGTCCGGATGGAAGGGGCAGTGGTAGAAGGCATCGACATGGGCGCCGATGTCGGCCAGTTCCGCCTGCATGCGGGCATGGAAGGCGTGCACGTCCGCCTCGTGGTAGAAGCCGTGCGCGACCCCTGCCTGGTTGGTGACCACGAACACCAGATAACCGGCCTCGTTGAGGGCGAGCACCGCCTCGCGGGCATCCTCCGTCCAGTAGAGCTGTTCGGGCCGGTAGGTGTAGCCCCGGTCGATGTTGAGGACGCCGTCCCGGTCGAGGAAGGCGGCGGGCCGCGCCAGCAGGGCGGGGAACTCGCGGCGTCCCTGCGCCAGCGTTTCCGGCAGGCCGATGTCGAGGAAATAGTTGTCGAACACCTGGCCCTCGACACCGCCGCGCCTGACCAGGGCCGGAAAGACGTCGCGCTCAATGGAGCAGGGGCCGGGGACATGGTCCAGCACCGCGCGATTGAGCAGGTAGATGCCGCCGTTGATGAGGCCGGGTCCCGCTGCCGTGGCCTTCTTTTCGACGAAGGCGGTGATGCGCTTTCCGTGCAGTTCGACCGAGCCGTAGCGCGCGCAGTCGTCGATCCGGCGCAAGGCGATGCGGGCAAGGCCGTTGCGCGGCGGCGCGACCGCGAAGGCGCGCAGATTGATGTCGAACCAGGAATCGCCGTTGGCCAGCAGGAACCATGGGTCGAGCAGCTCGGCCGCGTGGCGCAGCGCGCCGCCGGTGCCGGCCGGTTCCGGCTCGCGCACCACGCGGATCGTCGCGCCCCTGATGCGCCGGCCATGGTAGAGGAGCTCGACCCGGTCGCCGAGATGGCCGGCCAGAAGCACGATGTCGGTGAAGCCGTGACGCGCGGCATTCTCGATCAGCAGATCGAGCACCAGCATGTCCGGCGCGATCGGAAGCAAAGGCTTTGGCGTGGTGGCCGTAAGGGCGCCGAGACGGGTCCCCTTGCCGCCAACGAGGAAGACTGCCTGCCGGACAGCCATGCCACGTACCCCCCGTGGTTTGCCGGCAGCGGCGGTTCGCGGCCGGCCCTTACTGGTCTTGCAGCAAGAGCTTCCGCGTCTCGTCGCCAAGCATCAACGCAACAATAAGGGGTAGCCCCCTCGCCATCCTGTTGACTTGCTACGCCGGGTGATCGCTTGCTTTCGTCCTGCCGCCGGTCGCATGCTGCCGATGCTTGGGAAAGCTTGATCAAAGGGGGCGCCGGCCTCGGCCTGTCGTCGCAGGCGGGCCCTGAAGTTCCCCGTGGAGATGGGCATTTGGCTGCGGGCATTCAGACATCGACTGCGCATGGCGACGGGAACTGGCCGCGATGGTGCTGAAGCAGCAGGCGAGGCTCGGCGCCTATTGGCTGATCGGCTCGCAGATCATCAACATGGGGACGGTCTTCTTCGTCGCCGTCTTCCTCGCCCGCCTGCTGGAAATCTACCAGTTCGGCCTGATGACGCTGTCGACGGTCATCTTCCTCCTCGGGTCCCTCCTGACCACCGGAGCCTTCCGCGAGACGCTGATCGTGCGCCAGAACCTGAAGCCGGAGACCATCTCGGGTTTGTTCTGGCTGAACCTGGCGCTGTCGCTGGGCGTCGGGCTGGTTTGTCTGGCCGCCGCCGCTCCGGTCGCACGCTTCCTCGATGCTGCGGAATTCGAACCCCTGATGTGGGTGGTGGCCGGCTCCATCGTCGCCAACGGCATCGGCACCATTCCCGGCGCCATCCGTGTGGTCAAGCGGGACTTCGCCCGCATCGGCTCGCAGACGGCGATCATAACCATTGCGCTCGCCCCGGTCGCCATCCTCATGGCGCTTTACGGTTTCGGCGCGATGAGCGCGGTGATGACCACGTTCATCTATCACCTCCTCACCTGCCTGCTGAACTGGTATTACGCCGGCTGGAAGCCGCAATCGCGGTTCTCCATGCGCGCCGTCGAGCCGGCGCGCCCGACCTTGCTGGTGATGCTGGGCCAGCAAACCCTCGACGTGGCCAATTCGCAGTTCGACCGCGGCATCATCGGCAGCCTGCTCGGCCCTCATGCGCTCGGCCTGTATTCAATAGGACGGCGCCTGAACGACCTGATGACCGACGCCATCATCGCGCCCGCCAACAGCGTCACCATGCCCCTGGTCGCCTCCATACAGGGCAATGTCGAGCGGCTGCGCTCCGCCTATGTCCAGACGCTGTCGCTCACCATGATCCTCGCCGTGCCGGCCAATCTCGGCCTGCTGGCGGTAGGGGACCTCGCCATCCATGTGCTGTTCGGCGAGAAATGGCTGGAAGCGACGCCGGTGCTGCGTGCCTTCGTGTTCCTCGGGCTTCTGGGGGCGATCAGCAGCGTGCAGCGTTCGATCGTGCAGGGCGGCGGCAGGCCGGATGCCTGGCTGCGCATACAGGTGGTCCATACCCTCGCCAATCTGGCGGCGGTCGTGGCCGCCTCGTCCTTCGGCATCACCGCCATTGCCGGCGCCATGGTGTTGCGGGCCGTCCTGCTCAGCCCGCTGGCCTTCATGGCTGCGGGCAAGATGACCGGCGTCGGGGCCCGTGCCCATGCCGGCGTCATGCTGAAGCCGATACAGGCCGGCATCGTGATGCTGCTGACGGTTCTGCTGGCAAGGACGCTGCTGCCGGTCGGCATGCAGCCGGTGGCGGCCCTGGCTATACTGGTGAGCGTAGGCGCCGCGGCCTATTTCGCCGCGCTTGGCCTGCTGGCGCGCAGCCAGTTGACCCATGCGCTGTCGCTGGTCATGCCGAAGAGGTTCGTATTCCGCTCCTAAAGCCTTGCCTTGACGCTCCGGGGCGTGGCGAGCAGCAGGCTGGTCTCGGAATTGGTGATGCCGGGGATCAACCGGATGCGCCGCAGCACCTGGTCGAACGCGATCAGGTCGGAGGTGCCGAGTTCCACCACGAGGTCCCATTTGCCGTTGGTGGTGTGGATGGCGCTCACCTCGGAGAAGCCGTTCAGCGCCTTGATGACGGCATCGGCGCTGTGGCCGCCGATCTCGATCATCATAATGCCGCGCACCGGCAGGTCGATGGCGTCGGAACGCAGGATGACGGTGAAGCCGATGATCTCGCCGCTGTTCTTCAGGCGTTCCAGCCGCGCGCGCACGGTGGCGCGCGTCAGGCCCAGCTCGGCGGCGAGGTCGGAGAGGCTGCGCCGCCCGTCATGGCGCAATATGGTGATGAGGCGCTGGTCGGTTGCGTCCATGTCTTGTCCGATCCGGTCAATTGACCTTTCCATTATGGTAAGTCGTGCAGCCGGATTAGGCAATCTGGCTGCTTCCATATGCCGGGGAAATGAGCTCTTCTTGGTCGAACGATCGAGGGGTGGCCATGAAGTGCAAGCTGATTTCCGTACCGGTCGAGCAGGGACAGCCCGTCCCCGGCTGCGCGCTGGGGCCGGAGGTGTTGAAGGATGCCGGGCTGGTCGCCGCATTGCGCGACCTCGGTCATGAAGTCGTCGATCTCGGCGCCGTGCCGGCGCCGCAGCCGCGAGCCGTTCCCGCCCATGCCAACCGCCTGAAGTTCCTGCCCGAGGTCAGCGCCTGGGTCGAGGCGACCGCCGGCATGGCCTATGAGGCGAGCGCCGATGGCTTCCCGATCTTCCTCGGCGGCGATCACAGCATCTCGGCGGGGTCCGTGTCTGGATTGGCGCGGCGCGCCGCCGAAGAGGGGCGGCCGCTCTTCGTGCTGTGGATGGATGCCCATTCCGATTTCCACACGCTGGACAGCACCACCAGCGGCAATCTGCATGGCGTGCCGCTGGCCTATCTGTGCGGCCGGCCGGGCTTCGAGGGCTATTTCCCGCCGCTTGCCGCGTCGCTGTCGCCGCAGCATGTCTGCATCCTCGGCCTGCGCAGCGTCGACGAAGCCGAGCGCGAGGCGCTGGCGGAAACGGCCATGCGCGTCCATGACATGAGCGCCATCGACCGCAGGGGCATCGCCGCGCTGCTGGAATCCTTCCTGAACGAAGTCCGCGCGGCGAACGGACTGCTGCACGTTTCCTTCGACGTGGATTTCCTCGATCCGCCGCTCGCTCCCGGCGTCGGCACCCCGGTGCAGGGCGGCGCCACCTTCCGCGAGGCGCATCTGGCCATGGAACTGCTTCACGAAAGCGGACTGGTCACCAGCCTCGACGTGGTCGAGCTCAATCCCGTGCTCGACGAGCGGGGCCGCACGGCCGGGCTTGCCGTCGAACTGGTGGGCAGCCTGCTTGGCAAGACGATAACGGGCAAGAGGAGGGCGGCCTGAATGGACAAGCAACTCAACGTGGTGCCGTTCGTCAGCGTCGACCGCATGATGCGGCTGGTCCATTCGGTGGGCATCGAGCGCTTCCTCAGCGAACTTGCGGGCTATATCGAGGAGGATTTCCGCCGCTGGCCGAGCTTCGACAAGACGCCGCGCATCGCCTCGCACAGCGTCGACGGCGTCATCGAGCTGATGCCGACCAGCGACGGCACGCTCTACGGCTTCAAATATGTCAACGGCCATCCGAAGAACACGCGTGATGGCCTCCAGACCGTCACCGCCTTCGGCCTGCTGTCGCACGTCTCGACCGGCTATCCCGTGCTGCTGTCGGAAATGACGATGCTGACCGCCTTGCGCACGGCCGCCATGTCGGCCGTTGCGGCCAAGTATCTCGCGCCGAAGGGCGCCAGCACCATGGCCGTCATCGGCAACGGCGCCCAGTCCGAGTTCCAGGCGCTGGCCTTCAAGTCGCTGCTCGGCGTCGACCGGCTGCGCCTCTACGACATCGACCCGGCCGCCTCGCGCAAATGCGCCGGCAACCTCGCCCGGCAGGGCTTTGCCTCGATCGAGATTTGCGGCGCGGCCGCCGAGGCGGTCGAGGGCGCGTCGATCATCACCACGGCCACCGCCGACAAGCAATATGCCACGATCCTGACCGACAACATGGTCGGGCCCGGCGTGCACATCAACGCCGTGGGCGGCGACTGTCCCGGCAAGACCGAGATCCACAAGGACATTCTGCTGCGCTCCGACATCTTCGTGGAGTTTCCCCCGCAGACCCGCATCGAGGGGGAAATCCAGCAGCTTGCCGCCGATTATCCGGTCACCGAATTGTGGGACGTGATTGCCGGCCACGCGGCCGGACGGCGTGACGAGCGCCAGATCACCCTGTTCGATTCGGTCGGCTTCGCCATCGAGGACTTTTCGGCGCTACGCTATGTCTACGACCTGACGGTCGGCGGCGATGCGCTGGAATTCCTCGACCTGATCGCCGATCCCGACGATCCGCGCGACCTGTTCGGCATGCTGATGCGCTCGCCGGCCGCCCCGGCGCACTGAACTCAGACGCGCTGCAAGGCCGCTTCCAGCACCTGATAGATGCGCGCATCGTCCGATTGGGCGACGTTGAAGCGCATGAAGCCGTGTGCGGTCTGCGACAGGCTGAAGGCGTTGCCGGGTGCCAGCACGATGCCTTCGGCCAGCGCATGGCGCGCCACCTTGCCGGCATCGGCGCCGTCCGGGAGGCGGCACCACAGGAACATGCCGGCTTGCGGCATCAGCCACGGCACGATGCCGATGGTTTCCAGCCGCGCGGCCGTCTCGGCCAGGGTGCGCGCCAGCCGGGTGCGCAGAGCTTCCAGATGCTTGCGATAGCTGCCGTCGGTCAGAAGCGCCAGCACGAGAGCCTCGGCGAAATGGCTGCCGCCGAAGCTGGTGGCGATCTTGAGATCGACGAGCCCCTCCAGCCATTCCGGCTTTGCCGCCACATAGCCGCAGCGCACCGAGGCCGACAGGGTCTTGGAAAAGCTGCCGATGGCGATCACCCGCTCCAGCCCGTCGAAGGCGGCCAGGCGCGGCGCCGGCGTCAGTTCGAAATCGGCGAAGATGTCGTCCTCGACGATGACGAGGTCATGCTGGTCGGCCAGTTTCAGAAGCCGGTGCGCGGTCACCGGCGAAAGGCTCGCGCCGGTCGGGTTGTGGATGCCGCTGTTGGTGAGGTAGAGGCGCGGTCGGTGTTCCTCCAATGCCGCGGCGAAACGCTCGATGTCCGGCCCGTCCGGCCGGTAGGGCACCGAAACCACCCTGGCCCGATGCGCGCGCAGCAGCGCATGGAAATTGAAATAGCAGGGATCGTCGACCAGCACCGTGTCGCCCGCGTCCAGCAGGTAGCGGCAGATCAGGTCGATGGCCTGGGTGCCGGATTCGGTCAGCATGACCTGTTCCGGCGCGGCGACGATGCCGTGTCCGCCCATGCGCCGCACCATAAGTTCGCGCAGCGGCCGCAGGCCGAGAGGCGTGCCGTAGTCGGCCAGCGTGGCATCGGCGGTGCGCGACAGCGTGCGCAGGCCGCGCCGCATCGCCTCCTGCGGCATCCAGGAGGCCGGCAGCCAGCCGCAGCCCGGCTTCAGCATGGTGTCGCCGGCATCGAGCGACTGGCGCGAGATCCACAGGGGATCGACCTCGCGGTCGAGCCTCGGGCCGATATCGGCCAGCGACAGCGGCGCCATCGGCGCGGCCACAAAATAGCCGGAGCCCGGACGGGACCGGATCGCGCCCTCGGCCGCGAGGCGCTCATAGGCCTCGACCACCGTCGATTTAGAGACCTGCATGGCGGCTGCCAGGGCGCGGATCGAGGGCAGACGGGCGCCCGGCGTCAGGCTGCGCGACGCGATGCGGCGGCGGATCGTCGCCATCACCGTCCCGATCAGCGTATCGGCGGGATCCGCCGTTTCGCGGGCAAGCTGCCTTTCCATCCGTAATGCCTTTCGGACCAGTACAGTTCGATAAAATCGTACTGCATTGTATCTGGAAAACCCATGCCTCTCCACCCCATAGGAGAAGCAGAAATGGCCGGGCAGGTGGCCGAAACGGGTGAAAACCATGGACAAGACGACGACAGGCTGGCTCAACGGGTTTCTCGGCGTGCTGATCTTTTCGGGCTCGCTGCCGGCCACGCGCGTGGCGGTGGCCGATTTCGCGCCGGTGTTCCTGACTGCGTCGCGGGCCGCGATCGCCGGCCTCATCGGTCTGGCGCTGCTGGTGGCGCTGCGCGAACGCCGGCCGGAGCGGGACGACCTCGTCTCGCTCGCCGTCGTCGCGCTGGGCGTCGTGGTCGGCTTCCCGCTGCTCACGGCCATCGCCTTGCAGCACATCACCTCCGCGCATTCGATCGTCTTCATCGGCCTGCTGCCGCTTGCCACCGCCATCTTCGGCGTCCTGCGCGGCGGTGAGCGTCCCCGCCCGGCCTTCTGGGCATTTTCCCTGCTGGGCAGCCTGCTGGTCGTCGGCTTTGCCGTCTCGCAGGGCATCTCGGCCGCGCCGGTGGGCGATCTCCTGATGCTGGCTGCGGTCGTGGTCTGCGGTCTGGGCTATGCGGAGGGCGGCCGGCTGTCGCGCAAGCTCGGCGGCTGGCAGGTGATCTGCTGGGCGCTGGTGCTGTCGCTGCCGATCATGCTGGTCATCGCCATGATGACCAGCCCCGGCACGCTGGCCGGCATCGGCGGCCCGGCATGGGCGGGGCTTGCCTATGTCTCTCTGTTCTCGATGCTGATCGGCTTCGTGTTCTGGTATCGCGGCCTTGCGCAGGGCGGCATCGCCGCAGTCGGCCAGCTTCAGCTTCTCCAGCCCTTCTTCGGCCTCGCCCTGGCGGCCATGCTGCTGCATGAGGAGGTCAACCCGGCGATGATCGGAGTCACCGTCGCCATCGTCGTCTGCGTGGCCGGGGCGAAGAAGTTCGCGAAATAGGCCCTGCGCCGGCTGCCCGGTGGCGCCGGCCTCATCCAAAAGGATGGCGGGGGCGCCGCCAGACCTCCCAAAGAGGCAGCCACGTGTCCTGACTGTCGCGCATCCCTCTCCCTTGAACGATCGGTCTTTCCGCCTATTGCCGCGTCGCCGTGCCCGATTGCTGCCGTTATCGTCGTAAGCAGACGAAATCGGTTTCGTCGGGCCGGGCAGTCGCAACGATGTCGCCCGGCCCTGTCGGTTTGTCGAAGGCGTGGCACGGGGGGAGCCGCATTGACCGATCCGCAACATATGGCCACCGGGCCGGGCGTTCCGGAGGAGGTGGGACCGCCGCGCAGGACAATGCTGCTCATCGCCATGCCGGGAACCGTGTCGGCGAACCTGATACGGGCCGTGGAGATCGAATTTCCCTCGGTGACGGTCGAGCAGCGCCTTGAGGCTTCGGCGGCCCGCATGTCCTATCCCGATCCCGTGGCGCTCGTCCTGTTCGAACCATATATGTTCGCCTCCATCGAAGTGGCGTCGGCCGATATCCTGCGCCTGCACCCCTTGGCGAGCGCGGCCGTCATCGAACATGGAGACCGTGAGCCGTCCTGCCGGCTGAGCGATCTGCTTGGATCGCGGCTGGTGCGAGGCGTGTTGCCGATGGACCTGAAGCTGGATGTCTGGCTGTCGGTGCTGCGGCTGATGCTGCATGGCGGCGAATATTTTCCGGCGCGCCTGTTCTTCAGGCAGATCGCCGGCGAGGGCGCCGTTCCGTCCGCCGGCGTAGCGGGCGGGTCCTTCATGGGCGCGGTCGACAATGATCTGGCGACGCTGACGGCGCGCGAACTCCAGATCCTGGAGATGGTGGCGCGCGGCCTGCAGAACAAAATCATCGCCGCCGAGTTTTCCTTGTCCGAGCACACGGTCAAGGTTCATCTCCACAACATCATCGGCAAGCTGGGCGTCCAGAACCGGTCGGAGGCTGCGGCCCGCTTTCGCGAAGGCATCAGCGCGCGTGCGGATGGCATGTTCCGGGTGTAAGGCCGGGAAGAGGTGACAGCGTGGCGGCGGAAGTCGCGAGCATCCTCAGGAACGCGCCCCCGCTGTTCCGGCTTGCTTTTCTGGGGACGCGTTTGTGCCGGGCGTTTCCGTCCGGCCGCAGAAAATGCTCAGCTCTCGGGCGACTGGTCGAGATAGGTGAGTTCGAAACCGGTGATGTCGGCGGCCCGTTTCATGTCCTGGAATTCGACCATGCCGTCGCGGAACACGACGATCCGGGCCTCGCGCAACTGGCGCAGCACCCGGTTGATGTGGATTGCGGTCATGCCCAGCGCATCGGCCAGGATCGACTGCGAGATCGGGCAGGGATAGGCGCTGCCGTTGCCGATGCCGACCAGTTTCAGCCGTTCGCCGAGTTCGAGCAGGAAATGCGCGGTGCGCTCGAAGGCGCCGCGCCGGCCGATGCTGACCAGATGCTCCACCACCGTGGCCTCGTCGCGCGAGGCCGCCCACATGAGCGCCACGGCCAGCCGCGGCGTGCGGCGGAACACCTCCAGCATGCGGTGCCTGTCGAGCCGGGCCACCTCGACATCGGTAATGGTGAGGAAGCTGTGGTCGGAGGCCCGCAAGAGCAGGCTGCGCAGCCCCAGAAAATCGCCGGGGACCTGAATGTCGATGATCTGGCGGCTGCCGTCGCGCAGCCGCTTGTACGAGCAGGCCCATCCCTGCCGCAGGATATAGGCCGTATGCGAATGTTGGCCTTCGTAGACAACCTCCTTGCCGGCCGGGATCTGCGAGCGGAGCCTTTGCAGATCCTGGAGCATGGCCATGTCTTCAGGGCCGAGGCCCTTGAAGGCTTGAAGCTTTCGGGTGAGCGCATCTCGCGTGTCGTTCATCCGACACCCCCCTTCTCCAGACCGTCCTCCTCAATATCTTCGTTGCGAAGCCCGCTTCCCCAACCAGCGGCTTCACCCCGGCGTGATAAAATACCTTATCAAAGGTTGTCTCAGGTTAACTTAAATTCGCAGAATATAAAATCCCCCAATTGGGATGAGTGCTTATTGCGAATCGAAAAAAGGAAATTCCAAAGCCGGTCTGGCAGGTTGGAATCCGGTCAGTACTGTGAAGAAGACGGATACGGGGGCATTCGTCATTTGTCGGCTGAAGGCTATATTTTCAGATAATGTTGCGGAAAGCGGAGTTCGACATCGAACGGGTGGCCGCTATCATAGCCGCAATGCTCATTTTTTGGCCGGATGGATTCCGCCTCTCCTTCAAACTGAGGACGGAGAGGTTTACATCCATAAGATGTACTCCCCGATTTAGTTTGATTAACACGCAGTTAATCTGGGTTAATTTGATGGGCCACAAAAAAAGTTATGTTTGCATTCGGCTTCGGGGGGGAGGTCCCGGCCAGAATACCACAACGGTCGGGGTTTAATCGTCGCGAATTACCACTCAGAGCCGACACCAGACCTACAGTGTCAAAGGGGAATAAACCTATGAGTATGGGTATCGCTTCCAATGGCGCCAATGCGTCACTATCCAAAACGCCTATCGGTTCTCCACTCTCACCACATGGCTTGCATGATCCGGGCGCTGAACCCCCCGGAAGCGAGGCGCTGGCGCAAGCCGACCGCACGCTTGTCATCGTCGACAATCGCGCGCTCGAGCGGGAATGCTTTGCCCAGAGCCTGGTTGCGCGGGGACTCGGGCTGACGGTGCTGCCCGTGGGCAGGATCGAGGACTACATGGCCAAGCGCGAGCAGGTTCCGCCCGTATGCGCGATCCTGCTGAATATCGGGGGCAGGCGGATCGGCGATCCGCAGGTCGGCGAGGATATCCGGCGCCTGTCGGCGGAGTTCGCCAAGATCCCGCTGATCCTGCTGGCCGACACCGATGAACTGCCGCAGATCCTGCAGGCGCTCGAATATGGCGTACGCGGCTTCATCCCGACCTCCGTCGGCATCGATGTCTGCATCGAGGCCATCGGGCTGGCCATGGCGGGCGGCGTGTTCGTTCCCGCAAGCAGCGTCATGGCGATGCGTCGGCTGGTCGAGACCGGTTCCGATTCCAGGCCGCTGTCGGGCATGTTCACCTTGCGCCAGGCCGAAGTGGTCGAGGCGTTGCGGCGCGGCAAGGCCAACAAGATCATCGCCTATGAGCTGAACCTGCGCGAGAGCACCGTCAAGGTGCATATCCGCAACATCATGCGTAAGCTGAAAGCAACCAACCGCACCGAAGTGGCATTCAAGATCAATCACATGTTTCCCGGTTACACACCGGTCGGGGGATCGCAGGCGACTCATCCGCGCTAGCGTATCAAGCGTCCCGTTGGACGCGCTTGTGGGGGCGTCGATCCATTCAAACTCTGCTGCATGATGCCACGGAAGTTTCCGTGGGGCGCCGATCGCGTCCGGAATTCCGGCATCTGCAAAGGGTCGTCTGCACAAGAAGAAAAGACGACGAGATCGCCATCCATTTGCCTGGATGTGCGGACCGCTGTCTGAGCGGACACATGACCGGTCCGGCCGTGGGCGTAAGGCCGGACGGCGCGGCGATGCTGCGCACGCCATGGCGTTGCCCGGGGCAGGTGACACGCGAAGTCAGCAGTGCCCCTGAGGACCGTTCGATCCGGAATTGAAACGGCCCGCACGCACAGCCGCGCGCGGGCCAGCACTCGTCAGGAGCCGGCTTCGATCTCGGCGAAGATCTTTTCCGCCGTCTTCTTGGCCTTGCCCGGATATTTCAGGCCCTTGACCGCTTCCAGGTTGGTCGGCTGGCCGACGACGACGGCGCCGATCATGCCCATGCCCAGATGCGGCGTGCACTGGTACATGTAGACGCCTTCGGCCGGCACGGTGACCGTGATCTGCTCGTTTGTCTTGCCCTTCCATGCTTCGGCGCCTTCCGGGAGACCGCCCTTCATGCTGGCCGAATTGTGGCTCTTGTCGGTCGGCACGAAGGTGATGGTGTCGCCGGGCGCTGCCTTCACCACCAAGGGCTCGAACACCATCGCGGTGCCGTCCGATCCCTTGTTGAGCATCTTCACCTCGTGGTCGGCCGCGAATGCGGACACGGGAAGCGCAAGGCCGATGGCGAGCGCGGCGGCATAGAACGTCTTCAAGATCTTTCCTCCAGGAGAAACAGGGATTCAAAGCGCGCCGGGGCGTAACCTTCAGGCGCGTACATTCCAATAATCCAATGTGTGGTCAAGCCGCGCGGCATCAAAGTCCGTCGGCGGCCTGGCCGACGATTTCGGCAAGCAGCTTGTTGACCTCGTCGCGGCCGGGGCCGGCCGGCAGTTCTCGGAAGCCCACGGTGACCTCGCCGGGCTTGGTTTCGGGCTCGTAGGCGAAGATCACATAGGGGCAGTAGGCGATGTTGCCGATGTCGGCCTCCATGGCGTTGCGCGATACGACGGCTGAGCAGAATTGCAGGAACTCGGCATTGCGGTAGAGCTTGCCGCCGCCGACATCGGCGGCAGTGCGCTCGAGCATGTCGCCGATATGGCCGTGGTAGTCGACCACATAGCCGCGGTTGACGATGGCGTCCTCCAGGTCGCTCATCACCTGTTCGAAGGGGCTGTCGGAGATGACGGTGTGAACCCCGTCCTGCGCCAGCGCGGGAAGGCTGGTGACGGCGCAACTCAGGCCGATTGCGACCAGAGCCCCGCAAACGGGTTTCAGCTTGAGCATGGCGTCCTCCTCCACAGGTGTTTGTTGACCGTTGCCTAAAACGGCATTTCGCTCGCCAAGGCTAGCCTGCTTTGCTGGAATATGCAAAAAACAAAATATTTGCATGGAAGGAGGGAGGCCGATGTCGACCATGTTGCGAAACGGGGGGCTTTTGAGCCGCAGGACATTCCTGGCCGGAACGGCTGCCGCGCTCGGCGGGGCGGCGCTCGCGCCCGTCCGGACGGCACGGGCGCAGACGCTGTCGACCGGCAGCGCCGATCTCACCGTGGTCAGCGACGGCATGATGACGCTGCCGCTCAACTTCACCTTTCCCGATGCGCCGCAGGACGAACTCGTCAGGCTGCTGGAGGAGGCAGGCCAGCCGACCGATGCGATGCGGCCGGACTGCAACGTGACGCTGGTTCGCTCAGGCGACCGGCTGGTCATCTTCGATGTCGGCGCGGGCCCGAATTTCATGTCGAGCACCGGCAAGCTGATGGAGTCGCTGGAAGCGGCCGGCGTCGATCCCGGCGAGGTGACCGACGTGGTCATCACCCACGCCCATCCGGACCATCTGTGGGGGCTGACCGATGATTTCGACGAACTGGTGTTTGCCGACGCAGATTATCATATCGGCCGGACGGAATGGGATTTCTGGTCGTCGTCCGATGCCATGTCGCAGATGCCGGAGGACCGCCAGACCTTCGTGGTCGGCGCCCGGAACCGCTTTGCGGCGCTGGATGGCAGGGTGAATTTCATCAAGGGCGGCGACGAGGTGCTGCCCGGCATCGAGGCGGTGGACACGCCCGGCCATACGCCGGGCCATTTGTCCTTCATGGTGCATGGAGCCGAGCCGGTGCTGATCGTCGGCGACGCCATTTCCAATGCGACGGTGTCCTTCGCGCGGCCCGGCTGGCCGACGGCCAGCGATCAGGACCCGCAGCAGGGGGCGGGCACGCGGCTCGCCCTGCTCGACCGTCTGGCGACGGACAAGGCCCGCGCCATCGGCTTCCATTTCCCGCATCCGGGGGCGGGCATGGTGGAGCGGCGCGGCAACGGTTTCGTCTACGTGCCGGCATAGGGCGGCAATCCCCGGATGCCTATTCCGCGGGCTGCCGGTCCAGCGCGCGGAAGGCGCCGAGCGGCGAGCCCTCGATCAGATAGGCAAGGCCGAGCCTCGCGCCGAGGAAGATCGAGGCCAGCACCAGCGGCGCCGATATGGCGAGCGCCGAGATGCCGGTGATGCCCTGGCCGATGGTGCAGCCCATGGCGAAGACCCCGCCGATGCCCATCAGCGCGCCGCCGGCCAGATGCCGGCCCAACTCGCGCGCGTCGTCGCAGGCTTCCCAGCGCACGTCGCGTTTCCATGCCGCGCAGGCGGCAGCCCCGACGATCACGCCCAGAACCAGCCCGACGCCGTAGTCCGGCACCACGCCGGTGAAGGTGATGGCGTGCAGCATGGTGTCGGCGACCGGCACGACGAAGGAGCCGGCCTCGATCTGCACCACCTCGAAGGAATGCTCGGTCGCGTAGCTGGTCGCCCACCAGCCGAAGGTGACGATCAGGCCGATGGCGATCCCCGTCAGGATGGACCCTCTTTGCCCGCGATAGCGGCGGTCGCGGAACACCCAGCCGAGCAGGCCGAGGCCCGCGACGAGGGCGACGGCCAGCGAAAGGTCATGGTCGCTCCAGAACGAGGCCAAAGCGCCGAGCGACTGGCCGCCCTTGTCCGACAGGTCGATGGCATGGTTGTCCGAAAGCGCCACGCGCGCCTGCGCGATCAGGCCCTTCTGTGCCGACATGGCGGCCAGGCCGAGGATGACCAGCACGATCAGCGAGCGCAGGCTGCCGCCGCCGAGCCGCACCAGCGCGCCAAAGCTGCACGTGCCCACCAACGCCATGCCGAAGCCGAAGGCAAGGCCGCCGGCGATGGCGCCGACCCAGGCGAAGCTGGAATGGATGTAGAAACTCGAGGCCGTATCGACCATGCCGGCCGCCTGCAGCGACTGGGTGGCGATGAGGGCGGTCGCGGCGGCCAGCATCCAGGTGCGCACGCCACGGCTGTCGTTGGCGTACCACATGCGCTCCAGCGCCGACATGGTGCAGAAATGATTGGCGCGGGCCACGAAGCCGAGCAGCACGCCGGCGCCGAGGCCGGCAAGGGCCAGGAACCATGGATGGGTGGCGATGTTCATGCTTCCTCCCTCTGGCTGAAGGCCGGTGGCTCCGCCCGGCGGCGGTTCCGGCCCGTGGCTGGCGTGGCGGGCTGGCATCGGCGGGTTGGCATCGGCCTGGCCGCGCTCCCCCTCCGGCGGCCGCTCCCGGCTAATCCCTGCGGGGGCGCCGCACCGGCGCGCAGAAGAGATTGTAGAGCGTTTCGATCACCGAGGACACTTCCTTGCTGGCGATGGAATAGTAGATCACCCGGCCCTCGCGGCGCGTGGTGACCAGCCGGTCGAAGCGCAGCCGGGCAAGCTGCTGCGAAACCGCCGCCTGCGGCAGGCGCATGGCCTCTTCCAGCTCCGAAACCGACTTCTCGCCTTCGGCAAGGAGGCACAGGATCAGCAGCCGTCCTTCATGGGCGAGCGCCTTCAGCAATTCGCTGGCCATGCGGGCCTGTTCGAGAAGCTGGTTGAAGTCTTCCGGCGTCTGGGCGTCTTGGATCTTCGGTAAGCTCATGTCGTGACTGACGATCCTGAAATAAAAATTGGCACCGACCCTGGTCCTGGGCAGCCCTGCTACTGCGTCGACTGTTCCTTGGGCAACAGCGCGATCATCTCTCCGATACGATACCAGAAAAACTCGTCGCCGACATAGCCCCGGATGCGACCGATTTCCTTGCCGTCCTCCATCAGCACGAAAGTCGGCGTGAACCGCTCCCGGGCCACGTGCTTCAGGTCGTCCGGCCAGGGTTCGGTGATGTCGACGCGCCTGAGCGGCGCGCGGCGTCCTTCCTCGGTCTTCGGCCAGGCCGGGGCGATCTCGGCGTTGAAGCGGGCGCACCAGGCGCAGCCCGGCTGTTCCAGCATCAGCAATTCCGCGGCACCGGCGGCCGGAACCGCCGCGACCAGGACAAGGAACGCCAGTACCGCCGTCTTCAAACTGGTCATCGCCGACCCTCGCACAACTTCAGCCCTTGTTTAATATAGAAATATAGCATTGTATGCATTCAATAGGCCAGACCGGCGCAAGGCCGAATCTGCAAGCGGGGAGAGGAAATGCTGGATGTAAGCCTGGGCGGGGCGCTTCTTGCGGGATTGCTGTCATTCGTGTCTCCCTGCGTCCTGCCGATCGTGCCGCCCTATCTCGCCTGGCTCGCCGGCGTCAGCTTCGACGAACTGAAGACCGAAACGCCCGGTGCCGCGCAGCGCCGCCGGGTGGTCGTGGCGGCCATCGCCTTCGTGCTCGGCTTTGCGACCGTGTTCATCGCGCTCGGCGCCACGGCAAGCGTCATCGGCAAGACCATCGCCCAGTATTTCGATACGCTGGCGATCATAGCAGGCATCCTCATCATCGCCATGGGCCTGCATTTCCTCGGCGTCTTCCGCATCGGCATGCTCTATCGCGAGGCGCGCGTGCAGGTGGACCGCAAACCCGCCGGCCCGCTCGGTGCCTATGTCATCGGGCTGGCCTTCGCCTTCGGCTGGACGCCCTGCGTCGGGCCGGTGCTGGCGGCCATCCTGTTCATCGCCGGCAGCGAGGGCACGGCCCTGCGCGGCGCCAGCCTGCTCGGCGCCTATTCGCTCGGCATCGGCATTCCGTTCATTCTGGCGGCCCTGTTCGCCAGCCGCTTCCTCGGCTGGGCGGCGCGCTTCAAGAAGCACATGCACAAGGTCGAGATGGCCATGGGCGGCCTGCTGGTGGTCACCGGCATCCTGTTCATCACCGGCCAGATGTCGGCCATCTCGTACTGGCTCCTGGAAACCTTCCCGGCCTTCCAGAGCATCGGTTAGGAGGAGAGACCATGCACAAGCTGCTGGCACGCGCATTCACCCTGTTGATGGCCCTTGCCTTCGCCCAGACGCTCGCCGCGGCGGAACTGGGCGAGGACGGCCTGCACAAGGAAGAATGGTTCGCCATGACCTTCCGCGACATCGCCGAGGACATCGCCCAGGCGAAGGGCGAGGGCAAGCGCCTCGCCATCACCTTCGAGCAGCGCGGCTGCATCTACTGCAAGGAGATGCACGAGAAGATCCTCTCCGACCCGGAGGTGCGCGACTACATCCGCGAGAACTTCATGGTGGTGCAGTACAACATGTTCGGCGACGAGGAGGTCACCGACCTCGACGGCGAGACGCTGACCGAAAAGACTGCCGCGCGCAAATGGGGCTACGTCTTCACGCCCACCATCGTGTTCCTGCCGGAGGAGGCGCCAGAGGGCAAGACGGTGGCCGAGGCGGCCGTCGCCACCATGCCGGGCGCCTTCGGCAAATGGACCTTCCTCAACATGTTCCGCTGGGTGAAGGAGAAGGGCTACGAGCGCGAGGAGCATTTCCAGCAATACCATGCCCGCATCATCAACGAGCTGAGGGCGGCCGGCCGGCTTGGGGATGGCGAGTGATATATTCACGAATTCATATTTTTTGATTGATTGCCCGATTGGGGCGGACTATCGTTGATTGAGAGGAGCGGATCGCCCGTGCGGCCCGCTGGTTGGAGGAGGGCCGAATGGGGCGGACGCTCACCGCTATCGTTGCTATTGCCGCATGTGCCGGGGCCGGGCTTGCCCAGGCCGCAGAGGTGGCTCCGGCCGACGTCCGGATCGAGGACATGGCCGTCAAGGAATCCCTGACCGGGGTTCCCGGCAATCCGGAAGAGGGCGCCAAGACGCTCGCCAATCGCAGCCTCGGCAATTGCCTTGCCTGCCATGCGGTGACGGCGCTCTCCCAGGAACAGTTTCACGGCGATGTCGCGCCCTCGCTCGACGGCGCGGCCGATCGCTGGAGCGAGGAAGAACTGCGCGCCATAGTCGTGGACGCCAAGCAGGCGTTCAGCGACGAGACCATGATGCCGGGCTTCTACAGCCTCAATGTCGGCATCAATGTCCGCAAGGACCTCGTCGGCAAGACAATTCTGACCGCGCAGCAGGTCGAGGATGTTGTCGCCTATCTGGCGACGCTCAAGGAATAGAACGAGAAGGAGACAAGCATGGCACTCAACAGGCGTCATGTACTCGCGCTGGCCGCAGGTGCGGCCGTCGTCCCGGCATTGCAGATGCTGCCCGGCCGCGCCATGGCCGCGCCCGAGGAGGCGAGCAAGCTGATTTCGGATTTCGCCGGCGGCAAGGAGGTGCAGAGCGGCAAGATCACCCTCACCGCGCCCGAGATCGCCGAGAACGGCAATACCGTGCCGATCTCCGTCGAGGTCGAGAGCGCCATGGAGGGCGACGACATGGTCGCGCAGGTTCTGATCCTTGCCGATGGCAATCCAAGCCCGGATGTGGCGACGTTCAACTTCACCGCGCTGAGCGGTTCGGCTGCCGCCACCACCCGCATGCGCCTGGCCAAGACCCAGAACGTCATCGCCGTCGCCAAGATGGCGGACGGCTCGGTCTACATGGACAAGAAGGAAGTCAAGGTGACGATCGGCGGCTGCGGCGGCTGATCCGTCCCTCCATCCGGTCCGGCTCTAAATTTGAAGGAAGTGAAATGTCTGCAGCTCCCAAGCCCCGCGTGAAGATCCCGAAGAAGGCCAAGGCCGGCGAGGTTGTCGTGCTCAAGACCCTGATCAGCCACGAGATGGAGTCGGGTCAGCGCAAGGACAAGGACGGCAAGCCTATCCCGCGCAAGATCATCAACAAGTTCTCGTGCGAGTTCAACGGGCAGCCGGTGTTCTCGTGCGACATCGATCCGGCGATCTCGGCCAACCCCTATTTCGAGTTCAGCGCCAAGGTCAACGAAAGCGGCACCTTCAAGCTGACCTGGGTCGATGACGACGGGTCCGTCTACACCGACGAACAGAAAATCGAAGTGGCCTGAGCCAGATTGAGCCAGATGCGCGGCTGACATGCCGCGCGCCAGCGGGGGAGGACAGGGTGAGCAGACGTTCCATCGCGGCATTGTCCGCTCTTTGTGCAGGTGTCGCGGCGCTGACGGCGAGCGTCTCGCTCGCCGATCCGGTCGACGAGGCGCTCGAGATCGACGGCGTGGAGATGATCACCCGCGCACCGGCGCCGGAAGGCCATCCGTTCGACGAGGTGCTGTCGGGCTGGCTGTTCCGCGAGGCCGAGACCCGCGCCACGCAGGCCGACTCCTTCGAGAACCCCGGCATGCTCTCGGTCGAGCGCGGCGTCGATGTGTGGGAGACGGTGGATGGCACCATGGGCAAGTCCTGCGCCTCCTGCCACGACGACGCGGCCGAAACGATGAAGGGCGTGGGTGCCCGCTTCCCGAAATGGGATGCGGATTCGGGCAAGCCGATCAATGTCGAGCTGCAGATCGACAAGTGCCGGGTCGAGAACATGGGGGCGGAAGCTTACAAGTTCGACGATCCCGACCAGGTGGCGCTCACCGCCTACATCAAGCACCAGTCGCTGGGCACGCCGGTCAAGCTCGACCTTTCCGAGGGCGAGATGCAGAGCTGGTGGGAGAAGGGCAAGCAATCCTACTACACCCGCACCGGCCAGCTCAATCTCGCCTGCGCTTCGTGCCACGAGGCGTCGATGGGCAAATATATCCGCGCCGACCATCTCAGCCAGGGGCAGGCCAACGGCTTCCCCACCTATCGCTTCAACACGGCCGGCATGGTTTCGCTGCACAACCGTTTCCGCGGCTGCGTGCGCGACACGCGTGCGGAAATGCCGAAGGCCTTCTCCGACGAGCTGATGGCGCTGGAGGTCTATGTGACCTGGCGTGGCACCGGCCTGTCGGTGGAGACGCCCGCCGTCAGGCAATAGGGCATTTTGCAGTCAAGTGGAATCACTTGATGTCGCATAAGTGCTGCGAAAACAAACGGATAGAGGGCATCCCGAATTTGTTCGGGCGCCCGCCGCCCTAGCGAAAGCGGCGATCTGGCAATGAGCACCGGCCGTGCAAGCGGCCGGAAGGGACAGACGTTCCGGGCGGAGACGCCCTGAAGAGGCAAGCATGACTTATACCCGTCGGGATTTTCTGCAATTCGCAGCCAATGCCGGCATGGCGCTGGGCGCGGCCGGTTATCTTTCGAACCCCACCCGCGCGCTGGCGCAGCAGAAACTCACCCAGGACGACCTGCTCGGTTTCGATTCCAAGGGGCAGGTGACGCTGCTGCATTTCACCGACGTGCATGCCCAGCTCATGCCGCTCTATTTCCGGCCGCCGGACACCAATATCGGCGTCGGCGCCTATGCCGGCATTCCGCCGCATCTGGTGGGCGAGGCTTTCCTGAAGGAGTTCGGCATCGAGGCCGGCAGTCCGCTTGCCTACGCCCACACCTTCCTCGACTATGTCGATCTCGCCCGCGCCTATGGCCGCATGGGCGGGCTCGACCGCACCGCCACGCTGGTCAAGGCCATCCGCGCCGAGCGCGGCGAGGACAAGGTGCTGTTCCTCGACGGCGGCGACACCTGGCAGGGCTCCTACACCTCGCTCAAGACCAACGGCCAGGACATGGTCGAGTGCATGAAGCTGCTGAAGCCCGACGCCATGACCGGCCATTGGGAGTTCACCTTCGGCGAGGAGCGCTTCCTCGAGATCATCGAGAGCATGGGCTATCCCTTCCTTGCCTCCAACATCTTCGATGCGGAGTGGGACGAGCCGGCCTTCGACAACACGGCCATGTTCGAGAAGGGCGGCGTGCAGGTGGCGGTGATCGGCCAGGCCATGCCCTACACGCCGATCGCCAACCCGCGCTGGATGTTCCCGAAATGGTCGTTCGGCATTCGCCCGGACGTGTTGCAGGCCAATGTCGATGCCGCCCGCGAGGCGGGCGCGGAGATCGTGGTGCTGATCTCGCACAACGGCTTCGACGTCGACCGCAAGCTGTGCAGCGTGGTCAAGGGCATCGACGTGATCCTCACCGGCCACACCCATGACGCGGTGCCGATGGCGTTGCAGGTGGAGGACACGCTCGTCATGTCGTCCGGCTCGCACGGCAAGTATCTCGGCCGCATCGACCTTGAAGTGTCCGGGGGCAAGGTCACGGGCTACAGCTCGAAGCTGATCCCTGTCTTCTCCGACGTGATCGCGCCCGACGCCGGGATGGCGGCGAAGATCGAGGAAGTGCGCGCGCCCTACAGGGACGAGCTGGCGCGCGTCATCGGCAAGACCGACACGCTGCTCTACCGGCGCGGCAATTTCAACGGCACCTGGGACGACCTCATCTGCCGCGGCATCATGGAGGAGCGTGACACCCAGATCGCGCTCTCGCCCGGCTTCCGCTGGGGCACGACGCTGCTGCCCGGCCAGGACATCACCATCGAGGACCTCTACACCGAGACCTCGATGAACTACCCCGCCGTCTACCGCAGCGAGATGACCGGCGCCCAGCTCAAGGAAGTGCTGGAGGATGTCTGCGACAACCTCTTCAACCCCGATCCGTTTTTGCAGCAGGGCGGCGACATGGTCCGCGTCGGGGGCATGACCTACACCTGCACGGTGAACGAGACGATCGGCAACCGCATCTCCGACATGAAGCTGGTCGCGACCGGCGAGCCCATCGATCCGGCGGGCACCTATGTCGTCGGCGGCTGGGCGTCGGTCAACGAGGGCACCGAAGGTCCGGCCATCTACGACCTGATGGAAAGCTACATCACCGGCAAGGGCACGGTTTCCGTGCCGGACGAGAGGACCGTCAAGATCGTCGCCTGACCGCGCATGGGGAAAAGCGGCCGGCTTTACGCCGGCTGTTTTGCCGCCATATACATAGAAAAATTCATATGTTAGAATTGATGAAACACCTATCTGGAGGACATCATGGCTGAGCGGCAGGACACGCTGTCTCCCTCCCGGCGCGGCTTCCTTACCGGCGGGCTGATGGGCGCCGCCGCTCTGGCCGCCACCGGCATGGCCCGCGCGGGCGAGAGCGAGGAGGTCATCACCGAGATCCAGGACTGGAACCGCTACCCCGGCGACGGCGTCGACGCGCGCCCCTATGGCCAGCCGTCCCAGTTCGAGGCCCATGTGGTGCGCAAGAACGTGCCGTGGCTGACCTCCGATTCCATCTCGTCGGTGAACTTCACGCCGCTGCATGAGCTGGACGGCATCATCACGCCGAACGGCCTGTGCTTCGAGCGCCACCATGGCGGCATCGCCGAGATCGACCCGGCCGCCCACCGGCTGATGATCAACGGTCTGGTCGAGCGGCCTCTGGTCTTCACCATGGCCGATCTCAAGCGCTTCCCGCGCGAAAATCGCATCTACTTCCTCGAATGCGCCGCCAATTCCGGCATGGAATGGCGCGGCTCCCAGCTCAATGGCTGCCAGTTCACCCATGGCATGGTCCATTGCGTGGCCTACACCGGCGTGCGCCTGAAGCACCTGCTTGAGGAAGCGGGTGTGAAGACGGAAGGCAAGTGGCTGCTGGCCGAGGGCGCCGACGCTTCCGCCATGACCCGCTCGATCCCGATGGAAAAGGCGCTGGACGACTGCATGGTGGCCTTTGCCATGAATGGCGAGGCGCTGCGCCCGGAACAGGGCTACCCGATCCGCCTCGTCGTTCCGGGCTGGGAAGGCAATATGTGGATCAAATGGCTGCGCCGCCTCGAAGTCGGCGACCAGCCCTGGCAGCAGCGCGAGGAAACCTCGAAATACACGGACCTGCTGGCCAACGGCAAGGCGCGGCGCTTCACCTGGGTGATGGACGTGAAGTCGGTCATCACCAATCCGAGCCCGCAGGCGCCGGTCACCCATGGCAAGGGGCCGATGGTGCTGTCGGGCCTCGCCTGGTCGGGCAACGGGGCGATCAGCCGGGTCGACGTGTCGGTCGACGGCGGCCGCAACTGGCATACGGCGCGCATCGACGGGCCGAGCCTGCCCATGGCGCTGCACCGCTTCTACCACGAATTCGACTGGGACGGCTCCGAACTGTTCCTCCAGTCGCGCGCCATGGACGACAAGGGCTTCGTGCAGCCGACCAAGGAACAGTTGCGCGCCGTGCGCGGCCCCAATTCCATCTATCACAACAATGGCATCCAGACCTGGCATGTCGGCACCGACGGAGTGATCGAGAATGTCGAGATTTCTTAAGCTCGGTTTCGCCGCCAGCCTGCTTCTGGGAACGGCTGCCGCCGCCATCGGCGGGCAGGCTGCCGCCGAGGCGCCCGCCGGCGGCAAGCTCGGCATCGGCCGCCTCGCCACGCCGGAGGAGGTCGCCGCCTGGGACATCGATGTGCGCCCCGACGGGCAGGGCCTGCCGGAAGGGCGCGGCACCGCTGCGGAAGGCATGGCGGTCTATGACGAGAACTGCGCTTCCTGCCATGGCGATTTCGGCGAGGCCATTGACCGCTGGCCGGTGCTGGCGGGCGGGCAGGGCACGCTGGAGGACGAGCGCCCGGAAAAGACCATCGGCTCCTACTGGCCCTATCTGTCGACCGTCTACGACTATGTGCGCCGCGCCATGCCCTTCGGCAATGCGCGCTCGCTGTCGGACGACGACGTCTATGCGCTGACCGCCTATCTGCTCTACCTCAATGACATCGTCGACGACGAGGATTTCGAGCTGTCGAAGGAGAATTTCACCTCGATCAAGCTGCCCAACGTGGACAACTTCATCGATGACGACCGCGAGAGCGAGCCGCATTATGCCGACAAGTCCGAGCCCTGCATGAGCGATTGCAAGCCGGGCAAGGCCGAGATCACCATGCATGCGGCGGTTCTGGACGTGACGCCCGAGAATGCCGACGACAAGGACGCCCCGCAAGGGGGCATCGACTGACGCCATCGCAGGCCGGCGGTGTCGCAACGGGCCGCCCTCCACCTTGGGGATGATGTTGCCCGTGCCGGCAATGAGCTAGGACCATGGGGTCGCGGCAGATGCTGCGGCCCTTTTCCTTTGCCCTAGCTGTCGAGGCGAGCCATGACCGTGCACACTCTTCCCGCTTTCCCCATCGATCAGGTGCGGAGCCGTTTTCCGGCCCTGTCGAAGCTGGAGAACCCGCCGATCTATTTCGACAATCCGGCCGGCACGCTGGTTCCGCAGCAGGTGATCGATGCCGTCGCCGATGCCATGGCGACCGCCACCCACAATCTCGGCGGCTTCTTCGACGGTTCGAAGCGGGCGGAGAGGCTGTGGCTCGACGGCCATCTGGCGATGGCCGACATGCTGGGCGCGGCTTCGCATCGCGAGATCGTCATCGCCCAGTCGATGACGGCGCTGACGCTGCACCTGTCGCGCTCTATCGGCCGCCTGTTCAAGCCGAGCGACGAGATCATCCTCACCCAGATGGACCATGAGGGCAACGTCTCGCCCTGGCTGCTTCTGGCCCGCGACCTTGGCCTGACGGTGAAATGGCTGCCCTTCAACCGCAAGAGCTGGCGCATCGAGCCGGCCGATCTGGAACCGCTGCTGAGCGAGCGCACGAAGCTGCTGGCGCTCAACGCGTCCAGCAACATGACCGGCTCGGTCAACGATGTCGCCGCGCTTGCGGCGCTGGCGAAGAAGGCCGGCGCGCTCATCTATGTCGATGCCGTGCAACTGGTGCCGCACCGCCTGCCGGACGTAGAGGCGCTCGGCTGCGATGTCCTCGTCTGCTCGTCCTACAAGTTCTTCGGCCCGCATCTGGGCGTGCTGTGGGGGCGCGAGGAACTGCTGGCCATGCTGGAGCCCTACAAGGTGCGCTGCGCCACGGAGGAACTGCCCGGCCGCTTCGAGGCGGGCACGCCGCAGACCGAGCTTCTGGCCGGCCTTGCCGCCACCGCTTCCTATCTGGAATGGCTGGGCGAGGCGACCGGCCATGCAGGGTCGCGCCGCCGGAAGATCGAGGGCGCCTATCGCAGCTTCGCCGCCTATGAAGACGTGCTGACAAGCCGTCTCATCGAAGGGCTGCTGGCCTTGCCGGGCGTCACCGTTCAGGGCATCACCGATCCGGCGGCGCTGGGCCATCGCGTGCCCACCGTGTCCTTCACCCATGCCGGCATATCCACCCATGCCATCGCCGAGGGGCTGGCGAAGCGCGACATCTGGGCCTGGTCGGGCCACAACTATGCGCTGGAGCCGTCCCGTCTCCTGGAACTCGACGAGAGCGAAGGCGTGGTGCGGCTGGGGCTCGCCCACTACAACACCATGGATGAGGTCGAGCGCACGCTGGCGGCCCTGAGTGAACTGGTCGGGGGCGAGCTTGTTGGGCGCGATGCGGCCGTGCTAGCCTGACCGGCAAGGGCCTGTTGTCCGGCCCGTCAGGGAACAGGCTCTATTGACTGCGGAATTCGGGAACGGCACGGCATCGGCATTCAGCGCTCATGCCGCGCGGGCACTTGATCGTTGCGAACGCGCCGAGGCCCCGCAGATGCTGCTGGATGCCATCGGCAGCGTCGTGCCCTATGCGTTCGCCATGTCCGTCGTCTACCACCGGGACGGCCCGCCCGACCATGTCGTCGATACCTTCACCGGCCGCGCCGCCAAGCAGGCGATGCAGCTCTATCTGGAAGGCACCTATATCCTCAACCCGGTCTACAATGCCTATCTGGCCGGTCTGAGGGCGGGCGTCCATCGCCTGCGCGAACTGGCGCCGGACAATTATTTCTCGTCCGACCACTATCGCCAGTTCAAGGTCCGCCGCCAGGACGACGAGGAGCTGGGCTATCTCACCCATGGCTGGCCGGCCGGCATGGAGGAGGTGGTGATCGCCATCGAACTGCCGCAGGGCGACCTGGGCGAAATCAGCCTCTATCGGCAGGCGAGCCGGGGCGGTTTCGCCGAGACGGATTGCGCCTTGCTGCAAGCCGTCGAGCCGTTGGTCGGTGCCGTCTACAGGCGCATCTGGCAGCACCGTCCGCGCCGGGTACGGCAGGGCGGGCGGGCTTCGCCGCTCGACCATCTGCTGGAGGATTTCGGCAAGGGCAAGCTAAGCCCGCGCGAATGCGAGGTGGCGCATATGATCCTCAAGGGTCATTCGGGCGAATCGATCGCCCGCAATCTCGGCATCTCCATTACCACGGTGAAGACCCATCGCCAGAACCTCTACGCCAAGCTCGGCCTCGCCACCCAGCAGGAGCTGTTTTCGCTGTTCATCCGCTCGTTGCAGGAAAAGGATGCGTTGCTCCCCGAGCGCAGATAGGCGCATGTCGCCCGAAAGCGGGAACCGGTTTCGGGATAACGACATGCGTAAAAGCAACAGCTTGAAGCGCAAGGAGCGAATCTGAAGGATCGCGACGCGCTTTAGGCGCATGTCCTCCTTTGGGTGGATAACATCGCGGGTCTGGGCTGAAGTAGGAGCAGGCCGGGAAATGCAGGAGCGTGATTATGGACGGGCAGGCTATGAGGCATGATTGGCTGCTGGATGTGCTGAAGCCGCTCGGCATCGGCGGTCCGCTCCGGCAACTCGGCGGCGAGCATGACCTGAACTTCCGCGCCGTCACCGCTGAAGACGATGTCATCGTCAAGGCGATGCGCCAGCGCGGCGAGCCTGCGCTGGTCGAACGCCAATGCGCCGCGCTCGCCCATGCCAGCGCCGCCGATCCGGGCCTGCCGCTGCCGCAGGTTCTTGCCTTCCCGGATGGATTGCCGTGGCAGGCCGTGCGGGACGACGAGGGGCAATCGCGGATCGTCTGGGTGCAGCGGTCGCTCGACGGCATCGCCATGGGCGAGGCCGGGCCGCAACAGCCGGCGGTGCTGGCCGAACTGGGCGCGCTGGCGGCGCGGCTCGACCGCGCCCTGGAGGGGTTTGCGCTGCAAACCGCCACCGAAGCGGCCAAGTGGGATCTTTTGCGGGCTGGCTGGATCAGAGACCGTCTCGACGTTCTGGACGGCGAGCGCCGGCAATTGGTCGCCGCCATCCTGGCCGATTACGACCGGATTTTCCCGCGCCTTGCGGCGCTGCCGGCGCAGGCGCTCCACAACGACCTCAACGACTACAACATCCTTGTCGTGCCCGGTCTCACCGTGCCGGCGCGGATCAGCGGCCTCATCGATTTCGGCGACATGACGGTCGGCCCGCGCATCTGCGGCCTCGCCATCGCCGCCGCCTATGCGATCCTTGACCATGAGACGCCGGAGGCGGCCCTTGCCGCGCTTATTGCCGGCTATCATGCCGTTGCGCCGCTTGTCCCCGAGGAGGTCGACCTGATCTGGCCGCTGCTGCGCATGCGGCTGGCGGTCAGCGTGGTCAATTCGGCCATCGAAGCCGTGGACCGCCCCGACGATCCCTATGTGACCATATCGCAGGCGCCGGCCTGGCGGCTGCTGGAGAATAAGGCAATCGACGGCGCGCTGATCGGCGCCCGGCTGCGCGCGGCCTGCGGCCTGCCGGTGACGGACAACGCCGAGCGGATTCTGGCATGGCTCGACGCCAATCGCGGCGACTTCGCGCCGGTGCTGGGTGTCGATCTGGACGATGCCGAGGTGGTCAGCCTTGCCGTCGAAGACAGCATCCTGCCGGAGAACCCCTTCGACCTGCGCGCGGATGAGGCGCGTCGCCTGACCGGTGCCGTGGATGATCGCATCCGCCTCGGCCGCTATGGCGAACCGCGGCTGGTCTACACCGACCGGGCCTTCCGCAAGGGACCGTGGAAGGCATCGAACCGACGCACCGTGCACATGGCGGTCGATATCTTCGCGCCGGCCGGACAGGCCGTGCATGCGCCGCTGGCCGGCAAGGTGGCGATGGTGGAATACCGTGCCAATCCGCTCGACTATGGCGGCGTCGTCATAATGGAGTATCGCACCGGCGCAGGCGAAGTCTTCTATGCGCTCTACGGCCACCTCGACCCGGCCGTGTGTGACAGCCTGAAAGTTGGAGATGAGGTCGCGGCCGGCGCCGTGTTCGCGAAGCTCGGCGCGCCGCAAGGCAATGGCGGCTGGGAACCGCATCTGCACTTCCAGCTCGCGCTGACGCTGGACGGCATGGGGCACGACTGGCCGGGCGTCGCGGATCCCGACGACTGGGTGCTGTGGCGGGCGCTGTGCCCCAATCCTGCGGCCCTGCTCAACCTGCCCGAGGAGAGGGTCGCCTGCACGCCCGTCGATACCGCCGAACTGCTTGCCGAACGCATTGCGCGCTTCGGCTCCAACCTCAAGCTCAGCTACCGGCGGCCGGTCACCTTCCTGCGCGGCTGGCGGCATCATCTCTTCGACGAGATGGGCCGGCCCTATCTCGATGCCTACAACAATGTGCCGCATGTCGGCCATGCGCATCCGCGTATCCGGGCCGTGGCCTGCGACCAGCTCGCCCGCATGAATTCCAACACCCGCTACCTGCATCCCGCTCAGACGGCGCTGGCCGAGCGCCTGACCGCCAGGCTGCCGCAGGAGCTGGAAATCTGCTTCTTCGTCAACTCCGGTTCGGAGGCCAACGAGCTGGCGCTGCGGCTGGCGCGTGCCGCCAGCGGCGGCTACGACATCGTGACGCCCGATCACGGCTATCACGGCAACACCACCGGTGCGATCGACATCTCCGCCTACAAGTTCAACAAGCCGGGCATGCATGGCCGCCGGCCATGGGTGCACCTCGTCGATGTGGCCGACGACTATCGCGGCCGTTTCCGCCGCGACGATCCGGACCGCGCCCGCCGCTATGCCGGGCAGGTGGACGCGGCACTTGCCGAAATCGAACAGGGCGGCGGCCGGCTGGCCGGCTTCATCGCCGAGACCTTCCCCAGTGTCGGCGGCCAGATCATCCCTCCGCAAGGCTATCTCGCCGAAGTCTACCGGCGAATCCGCGCCGCCGGCGGCATCTGCATTGCCGACGAGGTGCAGACCGGGCTCGGGCGGCTGGGCGATTTCTACTTCGGCTTCGAGCAGCAGAAGGTGCGGCCCGATATCGTCGTGCTGGGCAAGCCGCTCGGCAACGGCCATCCGGTCGGTGCCGTCATCACCACGCGCGCGATCGCCGAACGCTTTGCCGAAGGGCCGGAATATTTCTCCACCTTCGGCGGCTCCAACCTGTCCTGCCGCATCGCCGCCGAAGTGCTCGACATCGTCGACGACGAGGACTTGCAGGGGAATGCGCGGCGCATGGGCGAACGGCTGCTTTCCGGCATGCGCGAGCTGGGCGGGCGCCACGAGGTGGTGGGGGATGTGCGCGGCATCGGCCTGTTCACCGGGCTCGACCTGGTCACCGACCGCGAAAGCCGCAATCCCGCGACGGACGTGGCCGACTATGTGACGAACCGGCTGCGCGACCTACGTATCCTCGTCGGCCGCGAAGGGCCGGCCGACAACATTCTGAAGATCCGGCCGCCGCTGACGATCGGGGCCGACGATGTCGACATGCTGCTCGACCGGCTCGACTTGTGCCTGAAGGAGGCCGGCACGGCATTGCGCGCCACAAAGCCCTGAGAGCCGGCCACCCATGCCCGTCGCCGGCTGGAACCGCCATGTGCTTCCGGCCGGATCAGACTTTCGTCGCATGACCTTGCGCGTTTCGGGCGTTGGCGCGGGAAGCTTGCGCCTCTTCTGTTGACCGGTACGACCACGCAAGTCATAGGTTTCAGCCCACAGGCGCGCCGAGAAGATTCGGGAGAACAGGCGCGGCCGCATCAGGGAGGACTTGCATGGAAGCGCTTCTCGCGCTGTCGCGGATGATTGACCGCGTCAACGAAGCCATCGGCAAATGGGTGTCGTGGCTGATCCTGGCGTCGATCCTGGTCAGTTCCATCAACGCGGTCGTGCGCAAGACGTTCAACATGTCGTCGAACGCCTGGCTGGAACTGCAATGGTATCTGTTCGGCGCCGCCTTCCTGCTGGCCGCCGCCTATACGCTCAAGCAGAACGAGCACATCCGCATCGATGTCGTCTACGGCCTGTGGTCGCGGCGCGTGCAGCACTGGATCGACCTTCTGGGCCATATCTTCTTCCTGATGCCGTTCACGCTGCTGATGGTCTACTACCTCGTGCCCTATGCGCTGCGCTCCTTCCGCAGCGGCGAGATGTCGACCAATGCCGGCGGCCTGATCATCTGGCCGGCCAAGGCGCTTTTGCTGGTCGGCTTCTTCCTGCTCGCCGTGCAGGGCATTTCCGAGATCATCAAGAAGATCGCCATCATGCGCGGCAGGATGGACGATCCCAACCCCTTCGTGTCGGCGCATGAACAGGCGGAGATCGAGGCCAAGACGCTGGCCGACGAGGTCCGTTCATGATCGAATTCATTGCGCAGAACATGGCGCCGATCATGTTCGTCTCGCTGATCTTCTTCCTGTTGATCGGCTACCCCGTCGCTTTCGCCCTTGCCGCCAACGGGCTTTTGTTCTTCTTCGTCGGCGTCGAGCTGGCCCCGCTGTCGGGCGGTTCGATCAACCTGTCCTGGCCATTGCTCTATGCGCTGCCCGAACGCTTCTACGGCGGCGTCATGGCAAACGAGACGCTGCTGGCCATTCCCTTCTTCACCTTCATGGGCATCGTGCTGGAGCGCTCGGGCATGGCCGAGGACCTGCTCGACACGATCGGCCAGCTTTTCGGGCCGATCCGCGGCGGGCTTGCATATGCGGTCATCCTGGTCGGTGCGCTCCTGGCGGCGACCACCGGCGTGGTGGCCGCCTCGGTCATCGCCATGGGCCTCATCTCGCTGCCGATCATGCTGCGCTACGGCTACGACCGGCGCATCGCCTCGGGCGTCATCGCCGCCTCGGGCACGCTGGCCCAGATCATCCCGCCCTCGCTGGTGCTGATCGTGCTGGCCGACCAGCTCGGCCGCTCGGTCGGCGACATGTACAAGGGCGCGCTCATTCCCGGCCTGGTGCTGACCGGCCTCTACATGCTCTACGTGCTGGTCATGTCGATCATCCGGCCGAACTCCATGCCGGCCCTGCCGCCCGAAGCGCGCACCCTCGGCCACGGCATCACGTCGCTGGTCGTGGCGCTGCTGTTAGCCGGTGCCGTCGGCTGGGGCGCCTATCACTATCTGGAGCCAGCCCACGGCACCAATGCCGACATATTGGGCGCCACGGTGGGCGTCGTCGCCATCTATCTGGTGGCGATCGCCGACAAGGGCCTCAACATCAATATGATGTCGAAGCTCGCCCAGCAGGTGGTGATCGTGCTGATCCCGCCGCTGGCGCTGATCTTCCTCGTGCTCGGCACCATCTTCCTCGGCATCGCCACGCCGACCGAGGGCGGCGCCATGGGCGCGGTGGGTGCGCTGGTGATGGCCGCCGCCAAGGGCCGGCTCTCGCTCGACCTGATCCGGCAGGCGCTGGCCTCGACCACGCGGCTGTCGTCCTTCGTGCTGTTCATCCTGATCGGCGCGCGCGTCTTCTCGCTCACCTTCTACGGCGTCAACGGCCATCTGTGGGTGGAGCACCTGCTGGTCTCGCTGCCGGGCGGCGAACTGGGCTTCCTCATCGTCGTCTCGATCCTGGTCTTCCTGCTGGCCTTCTTCCTCGATTTCTTCGAACTGGCCTTCATCATCGTGCCGCTGCTGGCTCCGGCTGCCGAACGGCTCGGCATCGACCTGATCTGGTTCGGCGTGATCCTGGGCGTCAACATGCAGACCAGCTTCATGCACCCGCCCTTCGGCTTCGCCCTGTTCTATCTGCGCTCGGTGGCCGCGCGCGTGCCCTATATCGACAAGATCACCGGCAAGAAGATCGCGCCGGTCACAACCGGCCAGATCTACTGGGGCGCGGTGCCCTTCGTCGGCATCCAGATTCTCATGATCGCGCTGACCATCGCCTTCCCCGCAATGGTCATGCACTACAAGGGCAAGGTCGTCGATCCGGCCACGATCGAATTCAAGATGCCGGAGCTTCCCGGCCTTGGCGGC
>WPCJ01068794.1_pt1 | contig 48939 bp, 48 predicted proteins | sample 5399831 | NCBI WGS metagenome assembly WPCJ01 (sample SAMN12869470, study PRJNA574797) | sludge metagenome | isolation source: wastewater treatment of pH10 | place: China:Beijing | collected 2019-05-20
GTCGGCCAGCGCCGGCGGGAAGAGTCCGACGATCAGGTACTGCGCGATCTGATAGCTGCGCGACTCCCACACCGGGAGCAGCATGTCGAAGTACGCGGGGACGAACTCGGCGAGCACCGCCGTACCTGCCGGATGCGTGAACCCGAGCGCCGCAGAGCGGACGATCGTGTTCGGAGCGTCGTCACGCTCGATCAGCGATGCCCACGCCGCCTTCTTCGACGCCGAGTCGGGAAGGGAAGCGCGTGCCTGCGCGGCGAACTCTCCACCCTTGGCCGTGTTGTCCGAAGCGAGGGCGGCATCGATCGTCGCGGCATCCGTGGCACCGATCGTGGCGAGGCCGACGAGGAGCTGCCAGTTCAGGTCGGCGTCGACCTCCAATCCGGGCAGGGTGTCCTCTCCGGATCGGAGTCGTCCGACGATGCCTGCGTGCTCCGGGGTGACCAGGGCGTTCGCGAACGCGGTGACGAACTGCAGCTGGCTGTCGCTGCCGGGCTCCGCTGCCTCTGCGAGGCTCCACAGGCCGTCGGCGACCTTGAGGCGGGCAGCCTCGCGATCAGCGGGCGCGACGTACAGCGTCGCGGCGGAGCGGAGCTGAGCGAGCGTGGTGCGCACGGTCGTCGACTCGGTCTCGCGGCCGATGTTGCCGAGCACGAGGTCGATGTACTCCGATGCGCCGGTCTCGGCGTCGCGGGTCTGGTCCCAGGCGGCACCCCACACGAGCGAACGTGCGAGGGGGTCGTGGATGTCGGCCAGGTGAGCAATCGCCGTCGCGAGCGACTTCTCGTCGAGACGGATCTTCGCGTAGGCGAGGTCGTTGTCGTTCAGGAGGACGAGGTCCGGTCGGGCGAGGCCGTGCAGCTCGGGCACTTCGGTGCGGTCGCCGTCGACATCGACCTCGAGGTGATGCGTGCGGGTGAGCGAGCCGTCGGTCAGCGTGTAGAAGCCGATACCGAGGCGGTGAGGACGGATCGTCGGGTAGTCCGCGGGCGCGGTCTGGGTGATGGCGAAGCGGGAGATCGTGCCGTCGTCACCCTCGGCGATGACCGGCTCGAGCGTGTTGACGCCGGCGGTCTCGAGCCACTTCTTCGACCACGTGCTCAGGTCGCGCCCGCTCGTGGCTTCGAGCTCCGACAGCAGGTCGCTCAGCTCGGTGTTGCCCCAGGAGTGCTTCTGGAAGTACTGGGATACTCCGGCGAAGAAGGCCTCGATGCCCACCCAGGCGGCGAGCTGCTTGAGGACGGAGCCGCCCTTGGCGTAGGTGATGCCGTCGAAGTTGACCTGCACGTCTTCCAGGTCGTTGATCTCGGCGACGATCGGGTGCGTCGAAGGAAGCTGGTCCTGGCGGTACGCCCAGGTCTTCTCCATGGCGTTGAAAGTCGTCCATGCCTCGGTCCACTCGGTGGCCTCGGCCGTCGCGATGGTCGAGGCCCATTCGGCGAAGGACTCGTTGAGCCAGAGGTCGTTCCACCACTTCATGGTGACGAGGTCCCCGAACCACATGTGCGCGAGTTCGTGGAGGATCGTGACGACCCGGCGCTCCTTGACGGCGTCGGTCACCTTGCTGCGGAACACGTAGGTCTCGGTGAACGTGACCGCTCCCGCGTTCTCCATCGCGCCGGCGTTGAACTCCGGCACGAACAGCTGGTCGTACTTGGCGAACGGGTACGGGACGCCGAACTTCGATTCGAAGTAGGCGAAGCCCTCGCGGGTCTTGTCGAAGATGTAGTCGGCGTCGAGATGCTGCCACAGGCTCTTGCGGCCGTACACGCCCAGCGGGATGACGCGGCCGGACGCACTCGTGTGCTCCGAGAAGGTCGACTCGTAGGGCCCGGCGACGAGGGCGGTGATGTAGGACGAGATCCGAGGGGTCGGCTCGAAGCCCCAGGTCGCGGTGACGTCGTCGTCGTGCACGATGGCTTCCGGCGTGGGGGAGTTGGAGATGACCTTCCATGCCGCCGGAGCGGTGACGGTGAACTGGAAGGTCGCCTTGAGGTCGGGCTGCTCGAAGACCGCGAACACACGACGTGAATCGGGGACCTCGAACTGCGAGTAGAGGTAGACCTCCCCATCGACGGGATCGACGAAGCGGTGCAGGCCCTCCCCGGTGTTCGTGTAGAGGCAATCGGCATCGACCACGAGGACGTTCTCGGCCTGGAGCCCCGTGAGCGTGATGCGCGAGTCGGCGAAGACCTCGCTCGGGTCGAGCTGCTCGCCGTTGAGGGAGATCTCACGCACATCCCGGGCGATGAGATCGATGAAGGTGAAGCTCTCGGGCGTCGCGGTGAAGCGCACGACACTGCGAGAGCCGAAGACCTCGGCGCCCTTTGTCAGATCGAGGGCGACTTCATAGGACTGCGTGTCGATGACGTCGCGGCGCTCCTGCGCTTCGATACGGGTGAGGTTCTCTCCAGGCACAGCTGTACTCCCAGGGGTGAGGGGATGTCACCGGGGCTTGGCGCAGTTGGCGCCGACGGCAACCATGACAGCCTACGCCAGAGCGGCGAATGTCCACCCGCATCGAGGTGGACGCTCCTACGCGGCGGAGGTGAAAGGATGGAGTCGTGACTGCGACCGAGCCGAATGCTGTTCCCTTTGCCTCGCCCGGTGCCGCCGATGGTGCACCGTACGTGACCACGCCCGTGGCCTATGACGCGATCCTCCTCGCGGGGTTCGGGGGCCCCGAGGGGCAGGAGGACGTGATCCCGTTCCTGCGGAATGTGACCCGGGGAAGAGGAATCCCCGACGAGCGGCTCGAAGAGGTCGCGCACCACTACCGTCATTTCGGTGGAGTGAGCCCGATCAACGGGCAGAATCGCGTGCTCAAGGAGGCCCTCCAGAAGGCCCTCGTCGAGCGCGGCATCGATCTCCCGGTCTACTGGGGCAACCGGAACTGGGCTCCGTATCTCGAGGAGGTCGTGAGGGAAGCCTCCGTCAACGGACACAACTCCCTGCTCGCCTTCGCGACGAGCGCCTACAGCTCCTTCTCCAGCTGCCGCCAGTACCGCGAGGACTTCGCCCGCGTGCTGGAGGAGACGGGTCTGGGAGAGACGGTCACGATCGACAAGATCCGTCCGTTCTACGATCACCCGGGCTTCGTCGAGGCCTTCGAGACCGGAGTGCGCGATGCGGTCGAGGGTTTCCTCGCCGAGGGCGTCGCGGCCACCGACATCCAGATCCTGTTCTCGACCCACAGCATCCCGACGGCCGACGCGGAACGCTCCGGAGCCCGCGACATCGAGTGGGGTGAGGGTGGCGCCTACGCCGCGCAGCACCTGGCCGTGGCCGCCTGGGTGATGGACCGTGTCCGCCGGACCGTACCCGGTGCGGAGGACGTGTCGTGGGAGCTCGTGTACCAGTCGCGGTCCGGGCCCGCCTCGCAGCCGTGGCTCGAGCCCGACGTGTGCGACGTCATCGCCGAGCTGCCGAGCCGCGGGCGCAAAGCCGTCGCGGTGGTCCCCGTCGGCTTCATGAGCGATCACATGGAGGTCCTCTGGGACCTCGACACCGAGGCGGCCGAAGCTGCGGAGGAAGCGGGTCTGTCGTTCACCCGCACTCCCACCCCAGGTGTGTCACCTGCCTTCGTCGCGGGCATCGTCGACCTGATCGAGGAGCGTCTTCAGGGCCGTCCCAACGAGGACCGACCCCACGTGACGTCGCTTCCCGGGGCGTTCGACGTGTGCCGTCCCGGCTGCTGCGAGAACGTGCGCGCGGGCTTCAAGCCGGCAGCCGCAGGCCTCGTTCCCTGACATCCCGATCGCGATCCGGCACTTCTAGGATGGGAGCCATGCGCATCCACATCGCCACCGACCACGCGGGCCTCGACTTCTCCACCCAGCTCCAGGATCATCTGCGCGCTGCGGGCCATGAGGTCGTCGATCACGGGCCGATCGAGTACGACGCCGTCGACGACTACCCCGCATTCTGCATCCGCGCCGCGCAGGCGGTCGTCGCCGATCAGCGTGCGGGTGTCGATGCGCTCGGCGTGGTGTTCGGCGGCTCCGGGAACGGGGAGCAGATCGCTGCGAACAAGGTCGGTGGAATCCGCGCGGCCCTCGTGTGGAATCTGTCGACCGCGGAGCTCGCCCGGGAGCACAACGACGCCAACGTGATCTCGATCGGTGCGCGGCAGCACTCCTACGAGGAGGTCACGTCGTTCATCGACCGGTTCATCGAGACGCCGTTCTCCGGTGACGAGCGCCATGTCCGTCGCATCGGTCAGATCGCGGACTTCGAGCGCGACGGCTCGCTTCTCCCGGACCCCCGGGCCTGACATGCCCGAGGGGCATTCCGTCCACCGGATCGCGCGGCAGTTCGATCGGAATTTCGTCGGCAAGACGCTGACTGCATCGAGCCCGCAGGGACGATTCGCCGAGGGAGCCGCGGTCCTCGACGGGCGGGCGGCGGTGAGCGTGCAGGCCGTCGGGAAGCAGATGTTCCTGGAGGCGGAGGGGGACATCTGGCTACGGGTGCACCTCGGTCTCTACGGGGCCTGGGACTTCGCGGGCGAAATCCTCGTCGACCCGACCATCGCGTCGGCGAACGGTCGGATGGGGCAGACGAACCAGCGGGGAACCGTCCTGGATGAACCGATCCTGGACGACGCGGGGGAGAACTCGCTGGCGTCTATCGGAGCACCTCGTCGCACGCGGGTCCACGTGCGCATGTCGGAGCAGACCAAGGGGCTCGCGGACGAGGGGCTGGAATGGCCGCCTCCGGTCGTCGGGCAGGTGCGTCTGCGCCTCATGACGGACATCACCGCCGCGGACCTGCGCGGACCGACCGCCTGCGTGCTGCAGTCGCCGGAGGAGATGCTCGCCACGATCGCGAAGCTCGGTCCCGACCCGCTGGTCGGCGATCCGGTGGAGAACGAGGAGCGTTTCGTTCGTGCCGTGCGGAAGAAGTCGACGGTCATCGCGCTGCTGCTGATGGACCAGTCGGTCGTGAGCGGTATCGGCAACGTCTACCGTGCCGAGATGCTCTATCGCCAGCGGTTGAATCCGCACACGCCGGGGCGAGACGTTCCGGAGGAGATCGTCCGGGCGCTCTGGCACGACTGGGTGCGTCTGCTCGCCATCGGCGTCGAGACCGGGCAGATGATGACCATGGACGGTCTCACCGGCGAGGACTACCGGGCGGCGATGGCCAACCGCGACGATCGGCACTGGGTGTACCACCGGGCGGGGCTTCCTTGCCGGATCTGCGGTACCGAGATCGCTCTCGAGGAGATCGGCGCGCGCAAGCTCTACTGGTGCCCGCGCTGCCAGGCGTGAGGTCGGTTCCCCGGACACGCGGGTGGGGGTCCGCTCCGGTCCACTTCCTGTGAATATGGTGACAGCGTCGAATACGCCGACACCGACAGGAGCCGACATGGATCTCACCAACCTCCAGACAGTTCTCGAGACCGTGAGCGGATTCATCTGGGGACCGTTCTTCCTCATCCCGTTGCTGCTGGGCACGGGTCTGTACCTCACCATCCGATTGGGAGGCCTGCAGTTCGTTCGGCTCGGCTCGGCGCTGCGACTCGGACTCTTCACGCGCAACGACCCCGGCGCCGATGGGGACATCTCCCAGTTCCAGGCCCTCACGACGGCCCTCGCCGCCACGGTCGGCACGGGGAACATCGTCGGCGTCGCGACGGCGATCGGCATCGGCGGTCCTGGCGCTCTCTTCTGGATGTGGATCACCGGGCTGCTCGGCATGGCGTCGAAGTACTCCGAGGCGTTCCTCGGCGTGCGCTTCCGCAAGACCGACGACGCGGGGGAGAAGTCCGGTGGGCCCCAGTACTACCTCGAGCGCGGCATCCGGGGTCCCTTCGGCAAGGTCCTGGCGCTCTCCTTCGCCGTGTTCGCGGTGATCGCCTGCTTCGGCATCGGCAACATGACGCAAGGCAACTCGATCGCGCAGAACCTCCAGGCGAGTTTCGACGTGCCGACCTGGGTGACGGGCATCGTCCTCACCGCGTTCGCCCTGGTGGTCCTGGTGGGCGGTATCAAGTCCATCGGGCGTGTGACAGCAGGTCTGGTGCCGATCATGATCATCTTCTACGTGCTCGGCGCCCTCTACATCCTCATCGCGAACGTGGGGGCGATCCCTGCCGCGTTCGCCCAGATCTTCTCCGAGGCGTTCACCGGCACCAGCGCTGTGGGCGGTTTCGCGGGGTCCGCGATCATCATCGCCGTTCAATTCGGTGTCGCACGCGGCATCTTCTCGAACGAGTCCGGAATGGGATCCGCGGCGATCGCCGCGGCGGCCGCGAAGACCAGCCACCCGGTGCGGCAGGGTCTCGTGTCGATGACGCAGACGTTCATCGACACGATCATCGTCGTCACGTGCACCGGTCTGGTCATCATCTCGACCGGCACGTGGAAGGAGATCGACACTGAGACGGGCGAGCAGCTGAGTCCCGCTCTCATGACCGGGGCGGCGTTCTCCCACGGACTCCCCGGGGACTGGGGACACATCATCGTGACACTGGGGCTGGTGATGTTCGCCGGGTCGACCATCCTGGGATGGTCCTACTACGGGGAGCGCAACGTCGAGCGACTCATCGGCCGACGCGCCGTCATGCCCTTCCGGATCATCTTCTCGCTCGTCGTGTTCATCGGGTGCACCGTGCAGCTCGGCGTCGTGTGGGCCTTCTCAGACGCGATGAACGGCCTGATGGCGCTGCCCAACCTGATCGGTCTCCTGCTCCTCTCCGGCCTGGTGGCGAGGGAGACCAAGAAGTACCTCGACAACGATCCGAAGCTGCGCGCGGATCGCGCGCAGATCGATGCCTTCATGGCCGGTACTCCGGGGTGGGAGGAGTGGAAGACGCAGGCGATCCCTGTGGTCGGGCGCCGTCGACGCTGACGCGGCGAGTGGCCCGATGTCGCGGCTCTAGGCTATTGGCATGCGACAGAACCCCAGCTTCACCCTGGCGGATGTCGACGAGATCCGCCGTGTGATCGACGCCCATCCGTGGGCCACGATCATGAGCGCGGGTGAGGGCGGACTCGTCGCTTCCCACTATGCGGTGCTCCTCGACGAGAGGCGCGATGACTTGACGATCGTCGGGCATGTCGGACGGCCGGACGATCTCATCCACGGCATGGGGGAGCGTGAGCTGCTCGTCGTCTTCCAAGGGCCGCACGGATACGTGTCACCGGGGTGGTACGGCGATGTGCCTGCGGTTCCCACGTGGAACTACACGGCGGTCCACCTCGCGGGCGTTCCTGAGATCCTCGATGCCGAGGAGAACCTCAGGGTGCTCGATCGCCTGGTCGCTCGATTCGAGTCGCGCATGCCGGACCCGAGGCTGATGTGGGAGCGGCCGAACGACGCTGCTTTCGTGGAACGTCTCGCCGCGGGGACGGTGGGCTTCCGGCTCGTGCCGACACGCGTCGTCGCGAAGCGGAAGCTCAGCCAGAACAAGCCTCCGGAAACCATCGAGACGGTGATCGCCGCGCTCGACGCGGAGGGGCCCTACTCGAACCCGGCTCTGGCCGCGGAGATGCGGCGCGCGCAGGACGCACGCCCCGGAGCAGCGCAGTGACCGAACGTGGAACCGCGATCAGCACCGTCCGAGCCGCGCGGATCGCGGGTCCGGGGCGCGAGTTCCTGATCGACGATGAACCGGTCGACATCCACATCGCCGACGGGCGCATCGTCGACATCGCGCCGACCGGAGCCTTGCGTGCGGGGGGAACGGTCATCGATGTCGAAGGCGCATGGGCGTTGCCGGGATTGTGGGACAACCACGTCCACACCGTTCAATGGGCGTTGGCGTCGGAGCGGGCACCGCTCGGGCATGCCCGGTCGGCTGCCGAGGCCGCGCGGGCGATGCGCGATGTCGAACCGCTGGCAGACGGCCGCCGTGTGGGGACCGGCTTCCGTGATGCTCTGTGGCCCGATCGGCCGACGCAGGAAGTCCTCGATGCCGAGACCGGCGCGGTGCCGACATATCTCATCAATGCGGACGTCCACAGCGTGTGGCTGAACAGCGCGGCCTTGGCCCGTGAGGGCTTCCGGAGTGCTGATGGGATACTCCGGGAGACGGAGGCGTTCGAGATCTCCCGACGCCTCAACGCCGTTGAGGCCGAGCATGGCGATCGGGCGATGGAGCATGCCGGACGGCAGGCGGCCGCTCGGGGCGTCACCGGACTCGTCGACTTCGACATGGCGTGGGGCGCGGAGGCGTGGCCTCGCCGAGTTCGGAACGGATTCGCCTCTCATCGCGTCGAGTTCGCCGTCTATCCCTTCGACCTCGATCGGGCCATCGAGGCGGGCCTCCGTACCGGTGACGTCCGTGAGGATGTCGACGTCCCCGAACGCGGGCGTGGGCTCGTGCATGTCGGATCGTTGAAGATGATCACCGACGGCTCACTGGGTACGCGCACAGCTGCGTGCTCGCACCCCTATCCCGGTGATCCCGACAACTTCGGGATGCTGACCGTGCCGGCCGAGCAGCTGGTCTCCCTGCTGACACGTGCGACGGGGGCGGGGTTGGCTGTCGCCGTGCACGCCATCGGCGATCGTGCCATCACCAACGCCCTGGATGCCTTCACCACGACCGGGGCTGTCGGTTCCATCGAACACGTGCAGTTGGTCCGTCACGCGGACCTGGCGCGGTTCGCGCGCCTCGGAGTGATCGCCAGCCTCCAGCCGCAGCATGCCGTCGATGACCGGGATCTGGTGGAGCGGCATTGGGCTGAGCAGACGGCGATCGGATATCCGCTCGCCTCGCTGCACGCGGCCGGGGCGGAGCTGCGGTTCGGCTCGGACGCCCCGGTAGCGGCTCTCGATCCCTGGCATGCGATCGCCGCGGCTGTCTCCCGCACGGACGACGACCGCGCGCCCTGGCATCCCGAGGAGCGGCTCGGTGTCGAGCAAGCCATCGATGCGAGTGTTCGGACCGCGCTGCGCCCCGGCGAGCCGGCGGACATCGTCGTGTGCGGTGCGGATCCGCTCACGGCGAGCGGCGACACGCTGCGGCGGATGCCGATCAGCGCGACCCTGCTGGCGGGAAACGTCACCCACTTCGGATAGTCCGAAGTCGAACGCCGAAAGGGCCGGCCTCCGATGACGGAGGACCGGCCCTTCCGGATGACGGGTCAGGCGGCGATGTGCGAGAGAAGGAACCAGCGGTCCTTCTCGAGGCCGCGCTGGATCTCGATGGCGACGTCCTGGCTCGTGAGGTCGACCTCGTCGAGGCCCTCGACGGCGGCCTTGACATCGACGAGGATCGCATCGATGTCGGAGATGACCGCACGGATCAGCTCGTCGGACTGTGTGAAACCGGCCGGAACCGAGGTGGCTCCCGCCTTGTCGGCGACGGCGCTCACACGGGCGTCGATCGGAAGACCCAGGGCCACGATCCGCTCGGCTGCGGTGTCGGCGAAGTCGCCGGCGTGGGCGACGATGGTGTCCAGCAGCTCGTGGACGCCGACGAAGTTCGCGCCGCGGACGTGCCAGTGGGCCTGCTTGCCGTTGACGGTCAGGGCCTGGAGGCCGAGGACGACGGGGGAGAGGAACTGGGCCGCCCCCGCAGCCACGGTCGGGTCGATGGCGGTGGTGGAAACGGTCTGTGCCTTGCTCATCCTGTGCTCCTCCTGGAACGGTTCTCTTACCTGATGAAGACAACGCTACTCAGGCTCAGACATTCCGCAAGCAAGCTGAGGCTCGGCTCACTTCCCTGTCATTCCGCGGATTCGAGGGTAGTCTCGCCTCATGACCATCGCCGTGGAAGCCTCCCTCCTCGCCCTGCCGAACAGCGCGCCGTCGGTCGATTCCACGGCATTCGTCGCCGCGGGGGCGCGCATCATCGGAGACGTCTCGCTCGCTGCAGGATCCAGTGTCTGGTACAACGCCGTGCTCCGTGGCGATTCGGCGGAGATCGTCATCGGCCCGGAGTCGAACGTGCAGGACAACGTCTCCGTCCATGTGGACGGCGGACACCCGGTCATCGTCGGTTCGAAGGTGTCGATCGGACACAATGCCGTGGTGCACGGCTGCACGATCGGCGATGGGTCGCTCGTCGGCATGGGGGCGGTGATCCTCAGTGGCGCGGTGATCGGCGAGGGGTGCTTGATCGCCGGTGGGGCGGTCATCCTGGGTGGGACGGAGGTCCCCGCGGGCTCACTGGTGGCCGGTGTGCCTGCGAAGGTCCGCCGCGCGCTCAGCGAGGAGGAGCGTGCGGGCCTGATCAGCAATGCCGACGTCTATCTGGGGCACTCGCAGACGCACTCCGCAGCGACCTCTGTGTGAGCTCTGCATGACCTCGCCGAACGATAGGCTGAGGTGCGTACGGGGCGGTGGCCAAGCTGGTTAAGGCAGTGGGCTCATAACCCAACGATCGCGGGTTCAAGTCCCGCCCGCCCTACTCTTCGCTCCCGAGGCGAGATACCTGCGTTCGTGAGACGAACACGGGCGTGTCCGGGCCGATCCGCCGCTGTCAAGCCCCTCCCGCGCGTGACTCTGCCACGCCATTCTTCGACGGAGCGGCATCGCGTCGCAGAACGGGAGAAACCATGAGCATCGGCAGCGGAATCGCGCTCTTCGTGATCGGAGCAATCCTCGTCTTCGCGGTGAACGTCGACATCCAATGGGTCGACCTCGACATGGTCGGGTACATCCTCATGGGCGCCGGAGTCGTCATATTCCTGATCGGAATCATCCTCCTCGCGCGTCGTCGTCGGACCGAGACCGTCTCACGCACGTTCGTCGACCCTGCGACCGGGGAACCGACCACTCGCCGCTCCGTGAGTTCGAGTGGCGACGAGGCGGTCTGAGGGTGGACTGGCGGTTCCGGGTGGTCGAGCCATCCGGGACCGTCAGTCGGCAGAGCCGCTCTCGAGGTGCTCCTCCACGAGGAGGATCCCTCCACTGGAGCTGGCGGAGTGAGCGAGGTCTTCGATCCACTTCCGGCTCAGTTCCGGGGACTCGGGCTCCTGGAACACGAACCGGAGCGGGATCGAGGGGTGCAGCCACAGGGTCGAGCGTCCGGGTGCATCCCCTTCCGGGTGTCGCCACGAGAGGGTGAAGCTCTCGTTGCGGCGGAGTTTGGTGGCGATGACGACCTTCAGGTGCGCGAGCGCGCGGTCATCGATCTGGATCGGTGTCTGGGCGTCGCCGTAGTAGAGACTGCCCATCAGCGGGCGGAGGTTTCGATGTCAGAGCGGATCTGGATCATGGGGACTCCTCGACGGTGTGCGCGACAGACCGGGAGGGTGCTCCGGGTACTTGAACTCTAACCACACGGCGGCGAAGCAACGGGGGCGGGAGATCGACTCGCCGTCGAATACGAAAAGACTGTTCGCCCCGTGTCACGGCCCCGTGAGCGACGGCGTGCTGCCGTACGCCTCACGGTAGGCGGCACTGAACCGCGAGGAGTTGCTGAAGCCCCAGCGACGGGAGATCTCCGTGATGGAGCGACCGTTGCCCGCGTGGAGATCGCGACGGGCGCCGTCGAGACGTGCGCGGCGTAGCGCTTCCGCAGGAGTGATGTCGAGAGCCCGACGGAATGCGTACTGCAGGCCCCTCGTCGAGATGAACGACGCCGCGGCGACATCGTCGATGGTGATCGCACGATGCGCGTTCTCGTCGATGTACGCGAGCGCCCTCCGGACGGCTGCCGGTGCCGCGGCGCGCTGGGCAGGGCGATCGAGATACTCGGAGAACGTCGTCGGGAAGGTGGCGAGGGTCATCATCAGGACGTGTCGTTCGAGCTCGGCGATCAGGAGCGGCTCTGCGGCGTCGTCGTCGAGGGCTCCCTCGACATAGGAGAAAGCCCTCTCCCAGCGCTGCGCGGCGACGGCGGAGGGGGGAGCGAATCCCGTGGTGCGCAGCTTTCGTCCGTCGACCCCCGTGATCTGTGCAGCGCGGGTCTCCGCGGCGGCGCGATCGATGACGAACGCGCGGACTCGTGCAGCGCGATCCCATCTCGCCTCGACGCGGGTGCCGTCCGAGATCCACGGTCGCCCCGGGTCGAGCGAGTGGCGAGCGGACCAGACTCTGGCGTCGGGTGCGTCGACACGGCACACCAGCAACTGGTCCTGCGGTTCGGCGAGGGAGTGGATCTGTGCGGCGAGTCGGTAGTTCACGACGGCGACGCTGTCGAGGGTTTCGGAATACCAGTCGAAGCGGAAGTGGCGAGGGTCGGCGTTCTGCAGCGACGACGAGGGGACGAACTGGTGCCACGTGGACTCCACCTGTGCGATGTCGGTGGATGTGAACTGCATGGCCGTGCTCCTTGTTCCTCGCGCTGCGATCCCACTCGGCAGCACATCACCAGGAGCGTATAGCACCGTGTCTGATCGTTTCCGGGTCAGGCAGACGCACGTCGACTCGTAGACTCGGATCATGACCGTGCCTTCCCCGTATGCAGACCGCCTGCGTCGCCTCCCCGTGCAGCGACACGAGGTCGAGGTGCGGGGTGCGACGACCGCGTACTGGGTGTACGGGCCCGAGGATGCCGAGACCACCGTCATCGCCGTGCACGGCTTCCGCGGCGAGCACCACGGCCTCGAACCGGTGTTGGCCTACCTTCCCGAAGTGCGTGTGATCGCCCCTGACCTCCCCGGTTTCGGCGAGTCGGCACCGTTGCCCGGGCGGCGGCACGACCTGGACGAGTACGCCGGTTGGCTCACGGACTTCGCGGCCACGGTGGCGCCGGGTGCCGTGATCCTCGGGCACTCGTTCGGTTCGATCGTGACGGCAGCGGCCGTCGCGCGAGGTCTGCGCACTCCCCGGCTGATCCTGCTGAACCCGATCGGTGCTCCGGCGCTGGAGGGCCCCAAAGGTCTGATGACGCGCCTTGCCGTGCTCTACTACGCGCTCGGTGCCCGTCTTCCGGAGCGGCTCGGAACCGCGCTGCTGCGCAACCGCGTCATCGTCCGGGTGATGAGCATCACGATGGCGAAGACGAAGGATCCCGCGCTGCGCCGGTTCATCCACGACCAGCACGACACCTACTTCTCGCGCTTCTCAGACCGCGACGTGCTTCGCGACGCCTTCGTCGCGAGCGTCTCGCACGACGTCCGGGAGTTCGCGCCCGAGATCGATGTCCCGACCCTGCTCGTGGCTGCGGAGCGCGACGACATCACCCCGATCGAGGCCGAGCGGAAGCTGGCGAAGACCTTCCCGGATGCCGAATTGGTCGAGATCGCTCACGTCGGTCATCTCATCCACTATGAGACGCCTGCCGAAGCGGCGGGTGCGGTGCGTCGCTTCCTCAGGATTCCCGTCGTGCGAGGCCGATGAGGCCCGCGACGCGGAACGGGATGACCTCGCCCATCGCGAGCGACGTCTCGGTGCGTTCCACCCCCTCGATCGACAGGATGCGGGCGTCGGTGTCGAAGAGATGGCGTGCATCGCGGCATGCGACCCGCGCGAGCAGATCGATCGACCCGCTCAGTCCGTGCGCCTGGACGACCTCGGGGATCCGGGCCAGTTCGTTGATGATGCGGGGGAGTTCCGTTTGTCGCACGCCGATGCTGACGAACGCCTGAAGCGGGAAGCCCAGGACGTCGGGGGAGAAGGACCGCTCGTAGGAGAGGAAGATCCCGCTCTGCTCCAACCGCGCCATCCGCGCCTGGATCGTGTTGCGTGACAGCCCCAGATTCTCCGCCAACGCCACGATCGTCGTCCTCGGGTCGTCGGCGAGAGCAGCGAGGAGTTCGAGATCGATACGGTCCAGTCCGGGCATAGTGCCAAACCTTAGCAGCATCGCTCCCGCGCAAATTGAGCAACATGCTCAAGCCGGGTTCGAATGCTTGAGCGAGGTGTTCAGCGGACGTACTCTCGGACCATGCCGGTGATGACGCCGGCATCACCGCGCGGAGCCTCACGAGGGCCGCCGAGGACGAGGAGGACGATGATGTCACCGCAGATCACCCCCATCGCAGACACCGCCCAGGACCTGGAGCTCTCCGAGCGCATCCTGGCCCCGGACGGAAACCGTGTCGCGAACCCTCGGTTGGACCCGTTCGTCTCGGACGTCGATGCCGAACAGCTGCGCTCTCTGCTCCGCGACATGGTCATCCTCCGCCGGATCGATGCCGAAGGCGTGGCGCTCCAGCGGCAGGGCCAGCTCGGTCTCTGGGCTCCCTGCCAAGGCCAGGAGGCCACGCAGATCGGCACTGCCCGGGCGATCGCGAAGGACGACTTCGTGTTCCCCAGCTACCGGGAGACCGGCGTCATCTACGCGCGCGGCGCAGAGCCCGGCGACTACGTGCGCATGTGGCGCGGTGAAGAGGGGGCCGCGTATGACCCCGCTGCACTCGGCGTTGCTCCGTTGCAGATCATCATCGGCGCGCAGACGCTTCACGCGGTCGGTTACGCTCTGGGCATTCAGCACGATGGTGCCGACGAAGTCGCGGTGACGTACTTCGGAGACGGCGCGACCAGCCAGGGCGATGTGAACGAGGCGATGATCTTCGCCTCGTCCTACCAGGCACCGGTCGTCTTCGTCTGCCAGAACAACCACTGGGCCATCTCGGAGCCGGTCGCGGTGCAGTCCCAGTATCCGATCGCCGGGCGGGCGCCGGGGTTCGGCATCCCCAGCGTCCGCGTCGACGGAAACGATGTCCTCGCCTGCATGGCGGCCATGCGCTGGGCGCTCGATCACGCGCGCTCCGGCAAGGGGCCGGCCTACATCGAGGCGGTCACGTACCGCATGGGTCCGCACACGACGGCCGACGATCCGACGCGTTACCGCGACCAGGACGAACTCGAGTCGTGGCGCCGCCGCGATCCGATCGCGCGGCTGGAGGCACACCTGCGCGCCACCGGAGACCTGACGGACGAGGATCTCGCCGAGACTCAGGCGGCCGCCGACGTCATCGCGTCGGAGATGCGGGCGGCGTGCCTGAACATGGTGACGCGCCCGCCGCTGGCCGTGTTCGATGGGGTCTACGCCGATCCGCACACCGGGCTCGAGTGCCAGCGCGACGAGTATGCGGCGTACCTCGCCTCGTTCGAAGGCGAGGTCTGAGCATGACCGAACTCACGCTCGGAAAGGCCCTCGGCGCAGGACTCCGCCAGGCGATGCGCGACGACGACAAAGTCGTTCTCCTCGGCGAGGACATCGGGAAGCTCGGTGGGGTGTTCCGCATCACCGATGGGCTCCTGGACGAGTTCGGCGCCGCGCGCGTGATCGACACCCCGCTGGCGGAGTCCGGCATCGTCGGTACAGCGGTCGGGCTCGCGTTCCGCGGCTACCGACCGGTGGTCGAGATCCAGTTCGACGGCTTCGTCTATCCGGCCTTCGATCAGATCGTGGCGCAGGTCGCGAAGCTGCATTACCGCACGCAAGGCCGCGTGAAGATGCCCATCACCATCCGGATCCCGTGGGCTGGAGGCATCGGTGCGGCGGAGCATCACTCCGAGTCTCCGGAAGCGTACTTCGTCCACACCGCCGGATTGCGCGTGATCGCGGTCTCGAATCCCGAGGACGCGTACCGCAGCCTGCGGCAGGCGATCGCCTCGGATGACCCCGTGATCTTCTTCGAGCCGAAGCGGCTCTACCACCACAAGGGAGAGGTCGACCTCGACGCACCCCTCGCCGACGCACCTCCGATGGGATTGGCGCGTGTCGTCCGCGCCGGCACGGACGCAACGCTCATCACGTACGGAGCCATGGTGTCGACCGCGCTCCAGGCTGCCGAGGCTGCGGAAGACGAGGGCATCTCCCTGGAAGTCATCGACCTGCGCTCGCTCTCGCCGGTCGATTACGACTCGGTCGCCGCCTCCGTACGGAAGACCGGACGAGTCGTCGTTGCACACGAGGCCTCCCGCGAGGCCGGCGTCGCGGCCGAGGTGATCGCCAGCATCACCGAGCGCTGCTTCGAATACCTCGAGTCGGCGCCGCTGCGCGTCACCGGACACGACATCCCGTATCCGCCGGCGAAGCTCGAGAAGTACCACCTGCCCGACCTCGATCGCCTGCTCGACGCGGTCGATCGCGTGCTGGATCGGCCGAACAGCTTGACGGGAGCAGACGCATGAACGCCGAGTTCCGCCTTCCCGATCTCGGGGAAGGGCTCACCGAGGCCGAAGTGGTGTCCTGGCTGGTCTCTCCCGGCGACACGGTCACGCTCAACCAGACGCTCGCCGAGGTCGAGACCGCGAAAGCGATCGTGGAACTTCCCTCTCCCTATGCCGGAACGGTGGCGACGCTCCACGCCGAGGCCGGCGAGACCGTCGCCGTCGGAGCACCCCTGATCGACTTCGACGTGGTCGGCGACGAGAGCGGGCCGACTCCGGCCGCCGCATCAGGGGAGAAGGCCCAGCCCAACCTCGTCGGTTATGGAGCGGCACCCACGTCTGCGGGACGTCCAGCGCGACGTGCCCGGCGAGTCGGCGTCACCGCGACTGCGGTCGACACGGCGGTCCTCGAGGCGGCGCCGCATGATGCCACCTCGTCCGCCGCCGTCGAGGCCCCGATCGAGCGGCCGCGATCGACACCACCGGTGCGCGCCCATGCGAAACGTCTCGGGATCGATCTGGTGCTCGTCGCAGCCGAGGTGGGCGACCGCGTCGTCACCCGCGCGGACGTCGACGCCTATGCGGAGCGGGTCGGCGCCGTGGGGACAGGGGGTGAGGAAGACGCGGTGAGCGGATCGACCGTGCCGTCCAGTGCCGTAGCTCTCGGCGACGAACAGCGCGAGACGCGCATCCCGATCCGCGGTGTGCGCAGACACACGGCTGCGGCGATGGTGCAGAGCGCGTTCACGGCGCCGCACGTCACCGTCTTCCACACGGTCGACGTGACCGGGACGATGGAACTCCTCGCCCGTCTCCGCGAAGACCGTTCGCTCGCCGAGCACCGCATCGGCCCGCTGACCGTCGTGGCGAAGGCGGTCTGCCTCGCGCTGGGGCGCACTCCTGGTCTGAACTCCCGGTGGGATGAGGCGGCCGGCGAGATCGTCCAGCACAACTACGTGGACCTCGGGATCGCCGCCGCGACGGATCGAGGACTCATCGTCCCGATGATCAGGGACGCGGAACAGCTCACGCTGCTTGGCCTGGCGGATGCGGTGAAGTCGCTGGCCGAGGTCGCGCGCGCGGGAAAGACCTCGCCCGCCGAGCTCGCGGGCGGCACGTTCTCGATCTCGAACATCGGCGTCTTCGGAGTCGATGCAGGCACGCCCATCCTCCCGCCGGGGCAGTCCGGGATCCTGGCGATCGGTGCTGTTCGGCGACAGCCGTGGGAGCACCGCGGCGAGATCGCGCTTCGTGACGTCATGACGCTCAGTCTGTCCTTCGACCACCGCTTGGTGGACGGCGCAGAAGGAGCGCGGTTCCTCAAGGACGTCGCCGACATCCTCGAGGAACCGGGAAGAGCGATGCTCCTCAGGTAGTCGCGCGCAGAGCGGCCTCCGCCATCGCGACCAGCACGGTCGCGGTGGCGGAGCGCTGCCTGGCAGCGGCGCGCGTGCTGTGAGGGGTGGAGTTGATGAGTCCGAAACACGCCTGGACACGGAGGCGCAGCTCGTCTTGGTCGACGGTGCCCTCGGAAGCCGCGTGCAACGGCGAAAGCGCCGACATCCAGAGCTCGATGTAGGAACGCTGCAATCGGCGGACATCGGCGCGGTCGGAGTCGCTCAGATAAGCCAGGTCACGATCCTGCACCTGGATGACCTCGGCGTTGCCCAGAGCGAAGTCGACGTGGAATCGGATCAACGCGCGCATCCGCTCCTCGGCGGTCGGAGCTTCCTCTGCGACGCGCTGACCCCCTTGGATGAGGTCCTCGCTGACCTTGACGAGCACAGCACCCAGCAGGGCTTGCTTCCCCGCGAAGTGGCGGTAGACGGCAGGACCGGAGACACCGACGGCTGCGCCGATGTCTTCCAGGCTCACGCCGCTGTACCCGCGCGCGGCGAAGAGTCGTGCGGCGGCGTGCAGGATCGCATCGGACCGTTCGGCCTTGGCGCGGTCTCGGGCGGTGACCGGGCTTGTCATCTCAGTTAATCCTCGCTAACCTGAAGCAACGGGTTAGTGAACACTAACCGAAAGTGCATGCACCGCGCCAGGGCTGTCGCCTGCGCGGACGTGGGTCGAGGAGGACATCACGATGCCCGCAACTCAGGAGTCACTCGCGCGGGAGCTGCGAGAACGCCTCGCGACGGCCGCGCTCGGGGGACCGGAGGCGTCCCGAGAACGCCATGTCTCCCGGGGCAAGCTCCTCCCGCGCGACCGTGTCGTACGGGTCCTCGACGAAGGCAGCCCGTTCCTGGAGGTGGCCCCGCTCGCGGCCGACGGTCTGTACGGGGGAGAGGCCCCGGGAGCAGGTGTGATCGCCGGCATCGGTCTCGTCCACGGCCGTCACGTGATGGTCGTCTGCAACGATGCGACGGTGAAGGGAGGCACCTACTTCCCCCTCACCGTCAAGAAGCACCTGCGGGCCCAGGAGATCGCGCTCGAGAACCGTCTGCCGTGCCTCTACCTGGTCGACTCGGGAGGGGCATTCCTGCCGAAACAGGACGAGGTGTTCCCGGACCGGGAGCATTTCGGCCGGATCTTCTTCAATCAGGCGCGCATGTCCGCGGAAGGTATCCCGCAGCTCGCCGCCGTGCTCGGCTCCTGCACGGCGGGTGGCGCCTACGTGCCCGCGATGAGTGACGAGACCGTGATCGTCAAGGGGCAGGGCACCATCTTCCTCGGCGGCCCACCGCTCGTGAAGGCCGCGATCGGCGAGGTCGTGACCGCGGAGGAGCTCGGCGGCGGTGAGTTGCACGCACGACGCAGCGGCGTGGTCGACCATCTCGCCGAAGACGATGAGCACGCACTCGAGATCCTTCGTGACATCGTCGCCACGCTTCCCCCGCCCGCAGCACCCGCGTGGGAAGTTGCCACCACCCGGCCGCCGTCGGATCCGTCCAGTCTCTACGACGCCGTTCCGGTCGACGTCAACGCCGCCTACGACGTGCACGAGGTCATCGCGCGGCTGGTCGACGGCGAAACCTTCCTCGAGTTCAAGCCCGAGTACGGCACGACTCTGATCACCGGCTTCGCCCGACTCCACGGGCATCCCGTCGGTGTCGTCGCGAACAACGGGGTGCTGTTCAGCGAGTCCGCGCTCAAGGGAGCGCACTTCATCGAGCTGTGCGATCAGCGCGGTATCCCTCTGCTCTTCCTGCAGAACATCACGGGATTCATGGTCGGCTCCGATGCCGAGGCCGGTGGTATCGCCAAGGACGGCGCGAAGATGGTGACAGCTGTCGCGAGCACGAGGGTGCCGAAGCTCACGGTCATCATCGGCGGATCCTTCGGGGCAGGCAACTATTCGATGTGTGGACGGGCCTACTCACCCCGCTTCCTCTGGACCTGGCCGGCCAGCCGCATCTCCGTGATGGGCGGGACGCAAGCGGCTTCGGTTCTCGCGACCGTCAAGGAAGACCAGCTCTCCGCGCGCGGCGAGAGCTGGAGCAGTGCCGAGCGCGCCGGCTTCGAGTCGCCGATCCGCGAACAGTATGAGCATCAGGGAGAGCCGTACTACGCGACTGCTCGACTGTGGGACGACGGCATCGTCGATCCCGCTCAGACCCGCGACCTCCTGGGCCTCGCCCTCGATGTCGTCGCCCGTAGTCCGCTGCCCGAACCGCGCTTCGGCGTCTTCCGGATGTGAGTGCCATGTCGTCGTCACCCGAGATCTCCTTCCACACCGTCCTCGTCGCCAACCGCGGTGAGATCGCCAGGCGCGTGATCCGCACCCTCCGCGCCCTCGGCATCCGCAGTGTCGCGGTGTACAGCGACGCCGATGCCTCGGCACCGCACGTGCGCGAGGCGGACGTCGCCGTGCGGATCGGTCCTGCACCGGCGGCGGAGTCGTACCTCGACATCGATGCCGTGATCGCCGCCGCCCGCAGCACCGGTGCCCAAGCCATCCACCCCGGTTACGGGTTCCTCTCCGAGAGCGTCGGGCTCGCGGAGGCTTGCGCGGAGAGCGGCATCGTCTTCATCGGACCCTCGGTGAGGGCTCTGCAGATCATGGGGGACAAAGCGCGCGCTCGTGACCATGTCCTGCGCTACGGCGTTCCCGTGGTCCCCGGCTTCGATGCCAAGGGCCTGTCCGATCTCGAGATCGCCGAGGAGGCGGAGCGCGTCGGGTACCCGCTGCTGGTGAAGCCCAGCGCCGGCGGCGGCGGCAAAGGTATGGAGGTCGTCGCCGACGCGACGGGGCTTCCAGGCGCGCTCGCCTCCGCACGACGTGTGGCGGCCGCGGCGTTCGGGGACGATGCTCTGATCCTCGAACGCCTGATCAGGCGCCCACGGCACATCGAGGTTCAGGTCTTCGGAGATGCGCGCGGGGCGGTCGTCGCGCTCGGCGAACGGGAATGCACGCTGCAGCGAAGGCACCAGAAGGTCATCGAGGAGGCACCGTCCGCCGGCATCCCCGCACATACCCGGGAACAGCTACTCGCGGCGGCCGTCCTCGCGGCTGAGAGTGTCGAGTACGTCGGCGCGGGCACCGTCGAGTTCCTCATCGACGCCGATGCTCCCGATGAGGTGTTCTTCATCGAGATGAACACCCGGCTGCAGGTGGAGCACCCGGTGACCGAGGAGGTCACCGGGCTCGATCTCGTCGCTCTCCAACTCCGTGCCGCGGATGGGCTTCCGCTCGCGATCGCGCCCCGTCTGCGTGGTCACGCCGTGGAGGCCCGCGTGTACGCGGAGTCGCCGGAGCGCGGTTTCCTCCCCTCGACCGGGACTGTTCTGCTGTTCGAGCCCCCTATCGGTGTCCGCGTCGACGCCGCGATCGAGACAGGAAGCGCGGTGACGGGTTACTACGACCCGATGATCGCGAAGGTGATCGCGTTCGCAGATGACCGTGCCACTGCACTTGCTCGTCTCGACGAGGCGCTCGCACGCACGGTCGTGTTGGGCGTCGAGACGAACATCGCGTTCCTTCGGGCCCTCTGTCAGGACGAGCGCGTCCTCGCCGGCGACCTCGACACGGGTCTCATCGACACCCTGCTTCCGTTCGACGCGGAGGGGCCTTCGTCGGCGCAGCTCGCCGCGGCGCACGAGGCGGTTTCCGGGCACGCCGAGCCGGTGCGGACGAGCCCCCTGTGGCGTGAGCTTCCGGGGTGGCGCTTGGGGGCCGCGGAGGTGGCAGGCGCACCGTTCGTCGCACTCACGGACGCCGACGACGAGATCGCGCTCACGGAGACGTCTCCCACCGGGTCGCGCGAAGCGATCCGTGCCGCCGTGGATGGCGATGGAGCCGTGTGGGTCGCCGAGGGCGGTCGCACCGTGCGCCTCCGGCCCCTCGACCGGAAGCAGCGGATGCTGCGACGACTGTCCGCGAGTGACGCGGGGGTTGCGGCGACGGAACCGGAAGGACGCGCCCCGATGCCGGGCAGCGTCGTCGCGGTACACGTCGCGGACGGGGATCCGGTGTCCGCCGGTGATGCACTCGTCTCTATCGAGGCGATGAAGATGGAACATCCTGTGCTGGCACCCCACGACGGGGTGGTGCATCTGCTGGTCGCGGTCGGCGACCAGGTGCGGCGCGACCAACCGGTCGCCCGTGTGACGACGGAGGAGAGCTGAACATGGAAGATCTGTCCGAGGAGGAGCGCGAGCTCGCCGCCATGGTGCGGGAGTTCGCCGACACCGTCGTCGCACCGCAGGCCTACGAGGCCGACCGCACGCACACGCTGTCGATGGATGTCGTGGCGCAGATGGGCGATCTCGGATTGTTCGGACTGCCGTTCCCGGAGGAGTACGGCGGCCAGGGCGGCGACTACATGGCGCTCGGCATCGCGATCGAGGCACTCGGTCGCGTGGATCAGTCGATCGCGATCACGCTCGAGGCAGGTGTCAGCCTGGGCGCGATGCCGATCTTCCGCTTCGGCACCGAGGAGCAGCGCCGCGAGCTGCTGCCGGATCTTCTCGCAGGACGAGCGTTGGCGGGTTTCGGTCTCACCGAGCCGGAAGCGGGAAGCGATGCCGGTGCCACCAGGACCACGGCCCGACTCGACGGTGACGAATGGGTCATCGACGGCTCGAAGCAGTTCATCACCAACTCGGGCACGCCCATCACGCGCTTCGTGACCGTCACCGCCGTCACGGGGAACGAGAACGGTCGCAAGGAGATCTCCACGATCATCGTCCCCAACGGCACGCCGGGGTTCACGGTCGAGGCACCGTACGACAAGGTGGGCTGGAACGCGTCCGACACGCATCCACTGACCTTCGACGGTGCCCGAGTGCCCGCATCGAACCTGCTGGGTGAGCGGGGAACGGGCTTCCGCAGCTTCCTCAGCATCCTCGACGAAGGGCGCATCGCGATCGCAGCGCTGTCGACCGGTGCAGCCGAGGGGTGCCTGGAGGCCGCTGTCGAGTACGCCAAGAGCCGCACCATCTTCGGCGCCGCGCTGAGCACTCGGCAGAACGCGCAGTTCACGCTGGCACGGATGCGTGCGCGGGTGCATACCGCCCGACTCGCCTGGCACCACGCCGCCAGGCTGCGGGATGCGGGCAAGCCCTTCGCCGAAGCGGCGGCGATCGCCAAGCTCGTCGGCGGCGAAGCCGCGATGGACAATGCCAGGGATGCGACCCAGATCTTCGGAGGGAACGGGTTCATGAACGAGTTCCCCGCGGCGCGTCACTACCGCGACTCGAAGATCCTCGAGATCGGTGAGGGCACCACCGAAGTACAGCTCCTCGTGATCGCGCGGGGTCTCGGGCTCGCCGGGTAGCGTGGCCGGTATGACCACGCACGACATCCTCCAGCGGGGGCTGTACTACGAGGAGTTCGAGATCGACGCCCGTTACCTGCACCGTCCGGGGCGCACGGCGACCGAGGGCGACAACGTTCTCTTCACGACACTGACCATGAACACGCAGGCGCTCCATCTCGATGCGGCGTTCGCCGATGCGCAGGATCCGTTCCACGCGCGGCTGATGAACTCGATGTGGACCCTGTCGACGATGGTGGGCTCCTCGGTCGCCCAGTTGACGCAGGGGACCCTCGTGGCACAACTCGGCTTCGGTGACGTGGCATTCCCGCATCCGCTGTTCGCCGGCGACACGCTCTATACCGAGAGCGTCATCGTGGAGAAGCGGCTGTCCTCATCCCGACCGGGGCAGGGCATCGTGAAGATCGCGCACACCGGACGCAACCAGGACGGGACGGTCGTCGCCACCGCCGTGCGCTCTGTGCTCGTGCACTGCCTTCCGGAAGGAGCCACGGCGTGAATTTCGACCTCGGGCCCGCTTTGCTGTTCTGCCCCGCCGATCGCCCTGAGCGCTTCCAGAAGGCCTCCGAGCGAGCCGATGCCGTCATCCTCGACCTCGAGGATGCCGTGCTCCCGGATGCGAAAGATGCCGCGCGTCGGAACGTGATCGCCGCCGATATCGATCCTGACCGCGTGATCGTGCGCGTCAATGCCCCGGACACCGATGCCTTCACGGCCGACCTCTCGGCGCTGGCTCAGACCGACTTCCGCACCGTGATGGTGGCGAAGATGGAGAGCGCGGAGAGCCTCGCGGCATTCGACGCGCGCTTCTCGCTGATCGCCCTCTGCGAGACCGCACGTGGGATCCACGCGGCGGACCGCATCGCCGCGCACCCGACCGTGTCCGCGATGATGTGGGGCGCCGAAGACCTCGTCGCCTCGCTCGGAGGGACCTCGTCACGGAACGCCGACGGAGGCTATCGCGACATCGCCCGCTACGCTCGCGCGCGCGTTCTCCTCGAGGCGGGCGCACACGGCAAGGCGGCCATCGACGCCGTGCACATCGATCTCGACGATTCAGACGGCCTTCAGCGGGAGGCGCGGGATGCCGCCGCCTCCGGTTTCCGCGCGACCGCCTGCATCCACCCGAGTCAGGTCGAGCACATCCGTGCCGCCTACCGACCCGATGACACGAGCATCGACTGGGCGCGTGCGGTACTCGCAGCCGCCGCCAGCGAACGCGGTGTGTTCCGATTCGAAGGACGCATGATCGACGAACCCGTGCTTCGCCACGCGCGCTCCGTCGTCTCCCGCGCACGCTGACAGCGCGCGCGGATCAACTCAGAGGACTGGTGACTCCTCCAGCAGGCGCAGGTATCCCGGAGCCGCCACGAAGCGGTGCACGGAGCCGTTGCGCAGGACATCGCCCTCACGGGGGAGCGTGCCGCCGGAGACGTGGTCGATCACCGCGCGGATCACTCCGCCGTGCGCGACGACAAGAACGGACTCCGCCTGCGGAGCTGAACGGCGCCGCGCTTCGCGGTCGATCGCGTGGAGCGCGGCGATGGCGCGCACACCCACCTCGTGCAGCGTCTCCGCACCCGGCACCTCGGCGTGCCAGTCTCCGTAGGTGCGGATGTAGTCCTCGACGAGCAGACCTTCGCCATCGCCGAATTCACGCTCACGGATGTCCGGGACGACGGCGGCGAGCTCTAGTCCGAGCCTGTCCGCGATGATCTCCGCCGTCTCCCTGGCCCGAAGCAGCGGACTCGAGTACACGGCGTGATGGGTCGTCCCCGCGAGCTTCTCCGCTGCCCAACGTGCGTCTTCCCGACCGGTCTCGTTCAGCGGGATGTCGGTCGATCCCTGGATGCGCCGTGCGAGGTTCCAGTCGGTCTGGCCATGGCGGACGAGCGTGAGGTAGGTCACGTGAGGAGCTCCTGGAGTGCGGGGAGCACGTCGCTGGTACCTGCGGCGATGGTGAGATCGGCCCAGGTGTCCGCACGCGTCGGCTCCCGGTTGACGATGATGAGGGGGATGCTGCGGCGGCGGGCGCGCTCGACGAGGCGCACCCCTGAGTTGACCACCAGCGAAGAGCCGGCGACGATCAGGGCGGAACTGGAGCGGAGCAGCGACTCGGCTGCGCGGAAGCGGTCCTGCGGCACGTACTCGCCGAAGAAGACCACATCCGGCTTCAGCATCCCGTCGCACACCGTGCACACCGGGACGATGAAGCCGTCCGTGCTCTCGGGGAGGACGTCGCCGTCCGGCGCGAGAGCGATGTTCTCGGGGACGGTGATCCAGGGATTGAGTTCCTCGATCTGCACGGCGATGTCGCGGCGATCGAAGACCTGGCCGCAGTGCAGGCAGAGCACCCGGCGCATCGTGCCGTGCACCTCGATCACGTGGGAGCTTCCGGCACGCAGATGCAGTCCGTCGACGTTCTGGGTGATGACCCCGGACACTTTGCCGGCGGCTTCGAGTCGAGCAAGAGCTGTGTGCCCGGGGTTGGGGGCGGCACTGGCGAACGCACGCCAGCCCAGATGCCCGCCCACCCAGTAGCGTCGCCGCGCCGCTTCGTCGCCGAGATAGGTCTGGATCGTCATCGGGTCGCTACGCGTTCGGGCTCCCTCGCCGCGGTAGGCGGGGATGCCCGAGTCCGTGGAGATGCCTGCTCCGGTCAAGAGGGCGATGCGCTTGCCGTGCAGCAGCTCTGCGGCGTAGGCGACGGTGGCCGACAGCTCGGCGATGTTCGACACGCTCACGGGGACCTCCTCGAGCGAGTCTACGGTGTGGCGTCGACGGGGGATCGCGCGAGACGCCCCGTGCGCGGGTCGAGCGCGGCGGTGGCAGAGTGGGAGTCGTGCAACTGTTCCCGGTGACCGACGTCCACGATCCACGCCTCGACGACTACCGCGGGCTCACGGACACGGCTCTCAGAGCGATGAACGAACCGGCGGGCGGGCTGTACATCGCGGAATCGACGAAGGTCATCGCCCGGGCGATCGCCGCCGGACACCTTCCGCGCTCCGTCCTGGTGCAGGAGCGCCGGGTGGAGGACATCCGTGCGATCGTCGGTGACTTCGACGTGCCGGTGTACGTCGTCCCCGACGAGGTCGCCGAGGCCGTCACCGGGTTCGCCGTGCATCGCGGGACGATCGCGTCGATGCACCGCCCGGAGCTCCCGTCCGTTCGCACGGTGCTGGAAGGGGCGACGCTCGTCCTCATCCTGGAGAACATCGGCGACCACACGAACGTGGGGGCGGCCTTCCGGGCGGCGGCCGGGCTGGGCGCCGATGCCGTCCTGATGTCGCCGGGTGGCGCGGATCCGTTGTACCGGCGGAGCGTCCGAGTCAGTATGGGAACGGTGTTCCAGGTGCCGTGGACACGCATCGTCGACTGGGGCTCCGCGGTCGAGGACCTCCACGCCGCCGGGTTCGACATCGCCGCGCTCGCCTTGCGCGATGATGCCGTGTCACTCGATGCGTACGCAGCTGCACGGCCGGAGCGGGTCGCACTCGTGATGGGCTCCGAGGGGGACGGCCTCTCCCGGACGGCGCTCGACGCGGCCGATCACATCGTCACGATCCCGATGAGTGGGGGAGTGGACTCGCTGAACGTGGCATCGGCGGCCGCGGTCGCGCTCTGGGCGATGCAGCGCTGAGGCTCAGTCCCTTTCGGGCAGGACGACCGGCGAGGGCTCGGGCCGCTTGGCGGCGATGTTGTCGCCGGATGACTGGTGCCGCAGCCGACGGAGCACCCACGGGACCAGATGCTCCCGTGCCCAGCCGAGGTCTTCCGACCGCGCCTCCCGCCAGGTCCGCAGCGGGAAGGGCTCGGGCTGCATGGACTCGAGATCGTTCGGGACGTTGAGGGCGCGCAGCACCATCCGGGCCACTTCGTGGTGGCCGAGTGCGTTGTAGTGGAGGCGGTCGTCGTCGAAGAAGCGCATGTCCTGCACGACCTTGAGCGCCCACTGGTCGGCGACGATGCAGTCGTGGCGCTCGGCGATCGCGCGGACGTTCTCGTTGTAGATCGCGACCTTCCCACGAAAGGCGCGGAAGACCGGCGTGAAGCCGGTGTCGATACCGGTGAAGAGCAGCACTGCCGCCCCCGTGGAAGCGAGGCGGGCGACGGCGTCGTCGAGTTGGCTGGCGATCGCGTCCGGGTCGGTGCCGGGGCGGATCACGTCGTTGCCGCCGGCGCAGATGGACACGAGGTCCGGGCGCAGCGCCACGGCGGGCTCGACCTGGTCGGCGACGATCTGCGCGATCAGCTTGCCGCGCACCGCGAGGTTCGCATAGGCGAAGTCGTCCACCTGGGCGGCGAGGACTTCGGCGACGCGGTCAGCCCAGCCGCGGTGGCTTCCCGGATGTGCCGGATCGGGGTCACCGATCCCTTCAGTGAACGAGTCGCCGAGTGCCACGAACCGGCGCCACGGATGCGCCGTCTCGTTGGGTACATAGGGGGTCCGAGTCGAATCCTGGTCGGTCATCCAGCTCTCCTTCGCGAACGTTCCGCGGAGCGGCGGTGGCCGCAGCGCAGTGACAGATCATACCCCGAGGGACCCACCGATGGGCGGGGCGCGCGCGGGGGAGTGCGCCGGTGACGCAGTGTCGTCGGCAACGATTATCGTGGAGTCGATGCTCTCTCCGTCCTTTCCTCAGCGTGCCCCATGGGGAACCGCGAGCAAGCTGCGTGCCTGGCAGCAGGAAGCGCTCGACCAGTACTTCCGCGACGACCAACGGGACTTCCTCGTCGCGGCCACACCCGGTGCCGGCAAGACCACCTTCGCCCTGACTCTCGCGGTCGAGCTGATGCGCATGGGCGAGGTCAATCGGATCATCGTCGTCGCGCCGACGGAACACCTCAAGACGCAGTGGGCGGATGCCGCGTCGCGGGTGCACATCCGCCTCGATCCTCGGTTCCGCAACAGCGACTGGGCACCGGCGCGGCACTATCACGGTGCCGTCGTGACCTACGCACAGGTCGCGGCGAAGTCCTCCGTGCATCGGCATCTGACGGAAGACGCGAAGACCCTCGTGATCCTCGACGAGGTGCATCACGGCGGGGACGCGTTGAGCTGGGGAGACGCCATCCGCGATGCGTACGGCCCCGCGAAGCGACGTCTGCTGTTGTCGGGAACCCCGTTCCGAAGCGATACGGCACCGATCCCGTTCGTCGAGTACCATCCCGACGAGTCCGGTGCGCGCGTCTCACGCACCGACTACAACTACGGCTACGGGCGGGCGTTGGCGGACGGCGTCGTGCGCCCGGTGCTGTTCCACATGTATGCCGGAAAGATGCGTTGGCGCACGACCACGGGAGACGAGCTCGAGACGCATCTCGGTCAGGACAACACGAAAGACGTGACGTCGCAGGCCTGGCGCACGGCACTCGATCCCGAGGGCGACTGGATGCCCGCGGTGCTGTCCGCAGCGGACCGACGCCTCACCGAGATCCGCCACCACGTACCCGATGCCGGCGGGCTCGTCCTCGCCACGGATCAGACGGTCGCGCGCGCCTACGCGAAGATCCTCCACAGCATCACACGTCAACAGCCGACGATCGTGCTCTCCGACGACGCCACGGCCTCCGAACGCATCGAGAAGTTCAGCGCGAGCACGGACCGGTGGATGGTCGCCGTGCGCATGGTCTCGGAAGGCGTCGATGTGCCGCGGCTCGCAGTCGGCGTGTATGCCACCTCCTCCTCGACGCCTCTGTTCTTCGCGCAGGCCATCGGTCGGTTCGTGCGAGCCCGGCGTCGCGGTGAGGCCGCCAGTGTGTTCTTGCCGCAGGTGCCTGTGCTCATGGGCCTTGCGAACGAGATGGACAAACAGCGCGATCACGCGCTCGACCGTCAGTCGAAAGAGGAAGACGGTCTCGATGATTCGTTGCTCGAGAGTGCGAACCGGGAAGAGGAGACCTCTGACGCGCTGACACAGGAGTTCAGCTATCAGGCGCTCTCCTCGGTCGCCCACTTCGATCGGGTCGTGTTCGAGGGCCAGGAGTTCGGTCAGCTGGCCGAGCCGGGTACGCCGGAGGAAGAGGAGTTCATCGGATTCCCCGGGCTCCTCGAACCCGAGCACGTGCATGAGCTGCTCATGCAGCGACAATCGCGGCAATCCCGGTTGCGGGAGGCTCGGGAGGCCTCCGCTGGCCCTGCCGAGACGACGACGCTGCCCCCGCCGCTTCACCGCACCCTGAAGGAGCAGCGACAGCTGTTGAACAGCCTCGTCGGCCTGTACGCCCGGCAGAAGGGCGAACCGCACGGCGCGGTCCATGCCGAACTCCGGCGGATCTGCGGCGGCCCCGCGGTCGCACAAGCCACGGTGACGCAACTGCAGTCGCGCATCGAGGTCCTGCGCAAGCGCGTGCGCTCCTGAGCTGAGCGATCGGTGCGTGTCGGACGCGACCTCGTGCCGCCCGATTCGGATCCCCGAAATGCTGTCAATCCGCGTCTGAGCGAGGTGTCGGCGGGGCGGTCCGGATAGCGTGGAACGGTTGCCCGCGACCCGGGCATTGACCGTTCTGGAGGATCCATGACAGCGCCCGCTGCCGACACCCCGACCCCCGCCGACCGTCGGCGCTGGGCCCGCTATCTCGTCGAGGAGCGCGCTGAGGGCTCCGTCTACCAGAAGCTCGCAGCCCGACGCACGGGGGAGGAGCGGGAGATCCTGCTCAGCCTCGCTGACGCGGAACGTCGACACGAGCAGCACTGGCTCGACCTGCTCGGAGCGGAGCCCGAGAAGCTCCCCCGGGCGGGTGTCCGGTCGAGGATGCTCGGCTGGATGGCCGGTCGGTTCGGATCGATCTTCGTGCTGGCCCTCGCGCAGAACGCCGAAGCGCGTTCGCCGTATGACTCCGAGCAGTACGCGACCCCGGCGATGCGTGCCGACGAGAAGGTCCACTATGAGGTCGTCCGTGGACTCGCGGCTCGAGGCCGACGGCGCCTCTCCGGCTCGTTCCGCGCTGCCGTCTTCGGTGCCAACGACGGCCTCGTGAGCAATCTCGCTCTCGTGCTCGGCATCGGTGCGACCGGGGTCAGCTCGGGATTCGTCCTGTTCAGCGGCATCGCGGGCCTCCTCGCCGGCGCCCTGTCGATGGGCGCGGGAGAGTTCGTGTCCGTGCGGTCGCAGCGCGAGTTGCTCGCAGCCACCGCCGCCAACGACGATGCCACGGCGTCCGCGGGAGACCTCGACATCGACGAGAACGAACTGGCGCTCGTCTATCGCGCGCGCGGCATGGAACAGGAAGAGTCGCTGGCTCGCGCGCGGCGTATCGTCACCGCCGCGCAGGCCGGGGTCCGTGGAGCCACGACCGGTCCGATCAACGCCCAGCGCGCGGACGACCATGAGATCGTCGGCAGCGATTGGACCGCGGCGGTCTCGAGCTTCCTGCTGTTCGCCTCCGGGGCGATCATCCCCGTGCTGCCGTGGATCTTCGGGCTGGAGGGGACGAACGCGATCGTCGTCGCACTGGTGCTGGTCGGCATCGCGCTGCTGAGCACCGGCGCCATGGTCGGGGTGCTCTCGGGCGGACCGCCCTTGCGGCGCGCACTCCGTCAGCTCGCGATCGGCTTCGGAGCGGCAGCGATCACCTACGTGCTCGGCGTGCTCTTCGGCGTCGGGGCAGTCTGACCTATCCGGCCGAGGAGATCGTGATCGTCCGAGCGCCGTCCTCGTCATGGATGATGCCCGGGGGGTCTCCGATGGAGTATCTCGCGATCGAACCGGAGCACGAACGAAGAAGCCCCGGAGCATTCCTGGCGAGCCAGTCATGCTCCGGGGCTGTCTGTGCGCGGAGGGGGACTTGAACCCCCACGCCCTTACGGGCACTACGACCTCAACGTAGCGCGTCTACCATTCCGCCACCCGCGCAGGTGTTGGATGATCGTTGCCGACCGAAGAATGACATTACCACGTCCTCAGCGGGCACTCGAACCGAACCATACGCCCGGGCGTGGCGCGTGGTTTCGATAGCCTGGAGCCATGACCGATCCGTCTCTTCCGGAGGTCGCGCGCGTCGCGAGCGACCTGATCCGCTTCGACACATCCAACTTCGGCGGAGGGAACGCGAAGGGCGAACGCGAGGCCGCGGAGTACGTCGGGTCCTACCTGGAAGCGTTGGGGCTCGAGGTCGAGTACTACGAACCCGTTGCTCGGCGCACGAACGTGATGGCGCGGGTGCCCGGGCGCGACCGCGACAAGCCTGCACTGGTCGTCCATGGGCACCTCGACGTCGTGCCGGCCATGGCCGAGGACTGGAGTGTCGACCCCTTCGCCGGCATCGTGCAGGACGGCATGCTGTGGGGGCGCGGCGCGGTCGACATGAAGAACATGAACGCGATGATCCTCACAGCAGTCGCCGACATCCTCCGCGCCGGAGAGCGGCCGGAGCGCGATCTGGTGCTGGCCTTCTTCGCTGACGAGGAGAACGGCGGCGTCGAAGGTTCGACTCTGGTCGTGCAGAACCGACCCGAGTGGTTCGCCGGGGCGACGGCGGCGATCAGCGAAGTCGGTGGCTACTCGATCACGGTGGACGACCGTCGGGCGTACCTGCTGCAAGTCGGCGAGAAGGCCCTGATCTGGATCCGTCTGGTCGCGAAGGGGCGCGCGGGGCACGGCAGTCGCCTGCACGACGACAACGCGGTCACGAAGCTCGCCGAGGCGGTGGCGGCGATCGGTCGAACCCGGTGGCCGATCCGCCTGACGCCGACCACGACGGCGCTGCTCGAGGGGCTCAGCGCGCTGAGTGGACGCAGCGTGGACGACCCCGACGCCCTCGCGAAAGCCGCGGGACCTGCCGAGGCGTTCCTGCGTTCCTCGTTCCGGACCACGACGAATCCCACGGTCCTCAGCGCGGGCTACAAGCACAACGTGATTCCCGAGCGCGCAGAGGCGCTCATCGATGTCCGCGTGATCCCCGGGACCGAGGACGACGTGCTCGCCGAGCTCCAAAGCATCGTGGGGGACGACGTGGAGATCGAGACGGTCGTGCGAGACATCGGCATGGAGACGCCGTTCGAAGGCGAACTGGTCGAGGCGATGGTCGCGAGCATCGGACGTCACGACCCGGGCATTCCCGTGATCCCGTACCTCCTCGGCGCGGGGACCGACAACAAGGCGCTGGCCTACCTCGGGATCACGGGGTACGGATTCGCACCGCTGAAACTCCCCGCCGATCTCGACTTCACAGGGATGTTCCACGGAGTCGATGAGCGAGTGCCCGTAGAATCGCTTGTCTTCGGCCAGCGTGTGCTGGCCGATCTGCTGCGCACGTACTGAGCGCCGGCCGCTCCGTGCCGCGATAACACCGAAAGCCCCTCCATGCACCTGCTCGAAGCACTGATCCTGGGCATCGTCCAGGGACTCACCGAGTTCCTCCCGATCTCCTCCAGCGCCCACCTCCGTATCCTCGGAACCTTCCTTCCGTCAGGGGAGGACCCGGGCGCGGCCTTCACCGCCATCACCCAGATCGGCACCGAGGCGGCTGTCGTCGTGTTCTTCTGGCGCGATATCGTCCGCATCATCACGCAGTGGTTCCGATCCCTCGTCGGCAAGGCCCCGCGCAACGATCCGGATGCCCGCATGGGGTGGATGATCATCATCGGCAGCATCCCGATCGTCGTCCTGGGTCTGCTCTTCCAGGACCAGATCGAAACCGTCCTGCGGTCGATGTGGATCGTCGCGATCATGCTCATCGTTTTCGGAATCCTGCTCGGCGTCGCCGACCACGTCGGTGCGAAGCGTCGCAAGCTCAACGATCTGACCTACCCCCACGGCGTCGCCTTCGGATTCGCTCAGGCATTGGCGCTGATCCCCGGGGTTTCTCGCTCGGGTGGCACCATCACCATGGGGCTGTTCCTGGGCTACGAGCGCGCTGCTGCCGCTCGCTATGCGTTCCTCCTGGCGATTCCCGCGGTCTTCGGCAGCGGTTTCTACCAGGTCTTCAAGAGCTGGGACGAGCCGTCGTTCTTCTCGTTCGGGGACACTCTCGCAGCCACCGGCATCGCCTTCGTGGTCGCGCTAGGAGTGATCGCGTTCTTCATGAGCTGGATCTCGAAGCGCAGCTTCCTGCCGTTCGTGATCTACCGGATCCTGCTGGGCACGGTATTGCTCGTGCTGCTCGGGACCGGTGTGATCGCGGCCTGATCCGGCGTCAGCGCTTGCGGTCGCCCGGTCCGTCGTCGCGGCGACGGAGGTAGCGCTCGAAAGCCTGCGCGATCGCGTCGCCGGAGGCTTCGGGGGAGTCCCAGGTGTCTCGGGTGCGCTCGAGCTGGCGGATGTACTCGGCCATGTCCTCGTCATCGGCCGCTGCCGCGTCGATCGAGGCCTCCCAGGCGGCGGCCTCGGTGCGGAGCGCCTGGCGGTCGACATCGACGCCCGTGAGCTCCTCCAGCCGATCGAGGAGAGCGAGCGTCACCTTCGGTGAAGGCGTCGCCGACGCAACGTAGTGGGGAACGCTGGCCCAGAGGCTGGCCGTGGGGATTCCCGCGTTCTCGGCGAAGTGCTCGAACACGGTGAGGATCCCGACCGGTCCCTCATAGAGCGAGCGTTCGAGTCCATGCGCCTCACGGACCTGCTCGTTCTGACTGGACGCGAAGATCGAGATCGGCCGGGTATGCGGAACATCCGAGAGCATCGCACCGAGGGTGACGAATCCCGTGATGTCGTCGCGCAGAGCGACGTCGATGAACTCCGAGGCGAACGCCTGCCAGGTACGTGCCGGTTCGGCTCCCGTGAGCAGCCAGAATTCCGGGCCGGGCGCGGGGTTCCGTGGGCGCCAGAGTCCGGCTTCCGGCCAGGTGAGCTGGCGGCGGCCCTCGGCATCCATGCGAGTCGACGGTCGCGTGTACTGGTAGTCGAAGTAGAGCTCGGGGTCGACCGAGTGCACGAGGTCGTACTCCGTCGATGTGCGCAGTGCCTCTATCGCAGCGCTGGCGGCTTCACCCGCATCGTTCCAGCCGTCGAAGGCGGCGATGACGATGCGCGGACCGAGAACATCCATCGAGGGCTCCCTTCGAGTTCGCAGATGTGATCCTTCCAGGCTAGTCCGCGACGGCGGGATGCGGGTGGCACCCCGGCTAGCATGGGTTCGGTGAGCAGAAAGCCCAGCGCAGTCCTGTGGGACATGGACGGAACACTCGTCGACACCGAACCGTATTGGATGGCCGCCGAGACGGCGCTGGTCGAGTCCTTCGGCGGATCATGGAGCCACGAAGACGCATTGCGACTCGTCGGCAGCGGTCTGATCGACAGCGCCGTGATCCTGCAGAACGCGGGTGTGGCGATGGAAGCCGAGGCGATCGTCTCGCACCTGACCGACGTCGTGCAGCAGTCGCTTCGCACCCAGGGTGTCCCGTTCCGGCCTGGCGCGCGCGAACTGCTCCGTGATCTCCGGGACGCGGGAATCCCCACCGGTCTGGTGACCATGTCACTGCGCCGGATGGCACTGGACGTCGTGGAACTGATCGACTTCGAGGCGTTCGACATCGTTGTCGCCGGTGATGACGTGGAGAACCCGAAACCGCATCCGGAGCCGTATCTGCAGGGGGCGGCACTCCTGGACGTCGACATCGCCGAGGCCATCGTCATCGAAGACTCGCCCACCGGGGTGAGAGCGGGACTTGCCTCGGGCGCAGTGACGCTGGCGGTGCCGCACATCGTGCCGCTGGACGGGCTCGGAGCGCACGATCTGTGGGCGACACTCGCCGGGCGTGGCGCCGACGATCTCACCGACCTGTTCGACAGCCACAGCGCCGCGACAGGAGCGATCCGATGACCGATATCGCCGCGCCGCGGCCGAGCGGCCCGTTCCGCGCGGGCGATCGCGTCCAGCTCACGGGACCCAAGGGACGCCTGCACACCGTGACGCTCCGCGAGGACGGCGAGCTCCACACGCATCAGGGTGTTCTGCGCCACCGTGACCTGATCGGGCTTCCGGATGGTTCCGTCGTGGCGAACAGCTCCGGGCACGACTATCTGGCACTCCGGCCTCTGCTGCGTGACTTCGCGATGTCGATGCCGCGCGGCGCGGCGATCGTGTACCCGAAGGACGCCGCCCAGATCGTCATGCAAGCGGACATCTTCCCTGGGGCGACCGTGGTCGAAGCAGGTGTCGGTTCCGGTGCCCTGTCGCTGTCGCTGCTGCGCGCGGTGGGTCCGGCAGGGAAACTGATCTCGTTCGAGCGTCGCGAGGACTTCGCCGATGTCGCGCAAGCGAACGTCGAGACCTTCTTCGGTGAGAACCCGGACACCTGGCGTGTCGTCGTGGGAGACCTCGTCGAAGCCCTGCCGATTGAGGTGACGGCGGCATCCGTCGACCGCGTCGTCCTCGACATGCTCGCGCCGTGGGAGTGCATGGACGCCGTCGCCGACGCGCTCACGCCGGGTGGAGTGGTCCTCTGCTACGTGGCGACGGCGACGCAGCTCTCGCGAGTCGCGGAGTACATCAGGGGCACCGGGCTCTTCACCGACCCGGACGCGTCGGAGACGATGGTCCGCGGATGGCACGTCGAGGGACTCGCGGTGCGCCCCGATCACCGGATGGTCGCCCACACCGGTTTCCTCCTCACCGCGCGCCGACTCGCCCCGGGAGCGATCGCTCCGTCGGTCAAGCGCCGTGCGTCCAAGAGCAGCTACGGCGACGAGGACGTGGAGGCCTGGACACCCGGAGCCGTCGGCGACCGTGAGATCAGCGACAAGAATCTGCGCAAACGCGCGCGGGAGGCGGAGAAGGCGGCAGAGGGGGCACGCCTGGCGGCCGCTTCGCGCGATTCCTCGCACCCGACGGAATAGACTGGAGCGCGTGCGTAAAACGTCCGCCGTTCTGGCCTCCCTCAGCCTTGCCGTCCTCGCCCTGACCGGCTGCACCGTCGCGTCGCCCGACAGCGGTGCCACCTGTGATCGTGGCACCGACGACAAGGTCTTGAACATCGCCGACGTGAGCGGCGACCTCGGCTCGGTTCCCGACGTCGATGTCTTCGGCCCGGTCAAGACGGACGAGACCTCGTTCGCCGACGTCACCGTCGGGGACGGTCTGGCACTCGGATCGGACTTCCAGCCCGTGGTGCTCGATATCGCCTTTTTCGGCGGAGACAGCGGCAAGGCTCTGTACAAGTCCGAGTTCAACGGCGACCCGAGCCGCGTGCACAGCATCGATTACTGGGCTCAGCGTTCCGCGGGCCTTGCAGACGTGCTGGAGTGCGCCACCGGTGGCAGCCGTGTCCTCGCCGTCCTGACTCCGGAGGACTTCGGGGCCCAGAACGTCCAGGCGTTCGGACTCGACGAAGGGGAGAACATCGTCGCGGTCATCGATGTGCTCGATGTCATGCCGTCGAAGGCGTCCGGTGCGTTGCAGTTCAATGACGCGCGCGGCCTTCCCAGCGTCGTGCGGGCTCCCGACGGCACACCCGGCATCATCGTCCCCGACGTTCCGGCGCCGACCGAGATCGTCACGCAGACGCTGATCAAGGGCGATGGCCCGAAGGTCGAGGAGGGTGACATCGTGGTCTCCAATGTCATGGGCGTCGACTGGGATGAGAAGACCGTGACCACGTCCTCGTGGGGTAAGGACGCGAGCGTGAGCGTCGCCGCCGAGCAGATGGTGGGTGCCACCGTCGGTTCGCAGCTCCTCGTCGTGTTCCCCGCAACAGAGAGCGCTCCCGCCACCGCGATCGTCGTCGACATCCTGGGCGCAGTGGCGGCGCCGACGCAGTGATGGCCGCCCGTATCCCCGCGGAGGAGCGCCTGACGAATCTCGTCGTGGCGCTGATGGCCACGGAGATCGGGCTGACGAAGCAGCAGATCCTCGACAACGTCTCCGGCTACCGCCAACGAGCGGAAGCGGGCACGCGTTCCGACGCGCTCGAGAAGATGTTCGAACGCGACAAGGACGAGTTGCGGACACTCGGCGTACCGATCGAGACGATCGGTGACGCCGCTGATCCGAACGATCTCCGCGAGGCCCGCTACCGTATTCCGCAGGCAGAATACGACCTTCCGAGTGACATCGTGTTCTCTCCGGCGGAACTGGCAGTGCTGCGTCTCGCCGGCAGCGTCTGGAGCGCGGAGTCCGTTTCCGGGGATGCACAGTCCGGCGTGCGCAAGATCCGCGCTCTCGGGATCGACGGTGACGAGCCGATCATCGGCTTCGCCCCACGCATCACGGCGCGTGACGCGGCGTTCGCTCCTCTCCAGGATGCGATCGAGCGCTGTCGGGTCGTGACGTTCGACTACCTGAAGCCCGGCGAGGAGGCGCCGCGGCGACGACGCATTCGTCCGCTCGCCCTCGTCGACTACGAGGCTCGGTGGCATGTGTTCGGGATCGATGTCGATGTCGATGAGGACCGGACGTTCCTTCTGGGCCGGATCGTCGGAGACGTCAAGGTGAGTTCGACGGGCTTCGACGCGTCCCTGCGCGACGGTGCGGGGGAGAGGGCTCTCGCCGGGCTCGAACGCGTCGCGTCGGAGAACTCGGCATTGCTCGAGGTCACGCCCGGCACCGAAGCCGCGCTCCGCCTCGGACGACGCGCGGTTCCGGCGACGCAGGGGATCCATGTTCCCTTCGTCGATCTGCACATCCTCGCGGACGAGCTCGCGTCCTACGGCCCAGAGGTCCGCGTGGTCGAGCCCGCCCCGCTCCGCGATGCGGTGATCTCCCGGCTCCAAGCAGTCGTCGATGCGCATGCTGATGCGGAGGACGCAGGATGAATCCGAAGCCCAAGCCGCTTCTCGCCGCCGAACGGGTCCGGCTCTATCTGACGCTCGTCCCCTATCTCCTCGAACACGGCCAGGTCTCGCTCGCGGAAGCGGCGGAGGAGTTCGGCGTCACGCCGCAGGAGATGCGCGGGATGGTGGAGAAGCTCACCGTCATCGGGCTTCCCGGGGAGTCCGGGTACTGGCAGCAGCCGCAGGAGATGTTCGACATCAACTGGGACCTGCTCGATCTCGAGGACGTCATCGAGATCACGAACGACGTCGCGCTGCGGCGAGTGCCTCGGTTCACCGCTCGTGAAGCCGCGGCCCTGCTCGCAGGCCTCCAGATGGTCGCGGCCGTGCCCGCGGTGTCGGATTCCGGACTCGTCGCGGGTCTCATCTCGAAGTTGTCCCGTGGCGCCGCCGATGCGCCCGCAGATGTCGTCGTCGCGCCGAGCGCGGTCGACGAGGTCCGCGAAGCGGTCGCGCGTGGTCTTCACGACGGTGTCGCGATCTCCTTCACCTACCAGGCCCCTGACGCCGCCCCGACCACACGCACGGTCGACCCGATGCAGATCCTGATCACCAACGGGCAGTGGTACCTGCAGGGGTGGTGCCACCTGCGTCAGGCGATGCGCACGTTCCATCTCGATCGTGTGAGCGCGCCCCAGCTGACGCAGATCCCGATCACCCACGGCGGGGATCACGTACCTGAGGCGTTCGCCGGTCTCGACGACGAGCGCGAGGTCACGGTTCGCGTGCCGGAACGCCTCGCCCCGCTGCTGGCCGGATTCGTCCCCACGGGGGAGCTCGAGGTGGTAGACGGTTTCGTGGCCACGCAACTGCACCTCGCCGACCCGCGCGGGATCAAGCGGCTCGCGGCGCGCTTCGGCGGGGCGATGGAGGTCATCGATCCCGGTGTCGCACGCACGGCCACCAGGGAGTGGGCCGCCTCGGGACTCGCGCTGTATCACCAGCCCGATGCGAAGAATTGATCTGTAGACTGAATCGAACGCTCACCGACGACGGGAATCCTGACATGTTCGCTGGAATGCAAGGCTGGCACCTGCTTATCGTGCTCGCCGTGATCCTCCTTCTGTTCGGTGCCGCCAAGCTGCCGGCGCTCGCGAAGAGCATGGGCCAGTCCGCTCGCGTGTTCAAGGGCGAGATGAAGGCGATGAAGGAAGAAGACGCGACCCGCGCAGATTCGACCGTCGCCGACCCCACCTCGGCCAAGAACTCGGGCGCTGACCCTGAGACTCCGCCTCGCGCCTGACCGGCCGTGGCAGCCATCGAACCGTCCGTGATGCCGAAGGCGGATCGGGATCGACGGATGTCGCTCGGCGCGCATCTCGTCGAACTGCGCAAGCGTCTGATGTACGCGGCGCTGGCACTCGTGGTCGGGATGGTCATCGCGTTCATCGTGGCGGACCCCGTGATCCACTTCATCACGGAACCGATCCGTATCATCACGGAGAAGCGCGGCGATAATTTCAGCGCGTTGAACTTCGGTACGGTCACGTCCGCGTTCGACATGCGCATGCGTATCGCCTTTTCCATCGGTCTGTTCATCTCGGCGCCTGTGTGGCTCTGGCAGATCTGGGCGTTCATCATGCCCGGACTGACCCGCAAGGAGATCAAGTACACCGTCGGGTTCGTCGTCGCGGCGGTTCCGCTGTTCTTCGCCGGCTGCTATCTCGGCGTGATGATCATGCCGCACGTGATCGAGCTCATGTGGAGCTTCACCCCGGACGGCGCAACCAACTTCTACTACGCGCAGGAGTACTACGACTTCGTCTTCAAGCTGATGATCGTGATCGGCGTCTCCTTCGTGCTCCCCGTGTTCCTGGTGGCGCTGAATCTGTCCGGGGTCATGTCGGGCCGGGCCATCCTGAAGGGATGGCGTGTGGCCATCCTCATCGCGACCGTGTTCGCGGCCCTGGCGACGCCGGCAGCCGACGTGGTCAGCATGCTGATGCTCGCCGGAATCCTGATCGTCCTGTTCTTCGCCGCCGCCGGACTGTCCCTCATCTTCGATCGGCGAAAGCGGAAGCGTGACGATGCGTCAGGGCTCCTGCCGGACGCGGTATGAGTTCACCTTCCGAGAAGTACGCCCGGGCGCGCCAGGCGGCCGAGCACCCGGAGTCGTCCGCGTTCGCCGCGTTGCAGAAGTTCCAGCTGGATCCCTTCCAGGTGGCGGGGTGCCACGCGCTGGAGAACGGACGCAGCGTGCTCGTCGCCGCACCGACCGGAGCAGGAAAGACGATCGTCGGCGAATTCGCGATTCACCTCGCGATGCAGACGCCGACCGACAAGGCGTTCTACACGACACCCATGAAGGCCTTGTCGAATCAGAAGTTCCGGGAGCTGGTCGACGTCTACGGCGCCGATCAGGTGGGACTGCTCACCGGCGACACCAACATCAACGGCAATGCGCGCATCGTGGTGATGACGACCGAAGTCCTGCGCAACATGATCTACGCCGACTCCACGGCGCTCCGGGATCTCCGTTACGTGATCATGGACGAGGTCCACTACCTCGCTGACCGTTTCCGCGGCGCCGTCTGGGAAGAGGTCATCATCCACCTGCCTGCGCAGGTGCGGCTGGTCTCCCTGAGCGCCACGGTCTCGAACGCCGAGGAGTTCGGGGACTGGCTCGACACGGTGCGCGGCGACACCGAAGTGATCGTCTCCGAGATCAGGCCGGTGCCGTTGGAGCAGCACGTGCTCGTGCGGGACGACCTGCTTCCCCTGTTCGATGACCGCGCCGGCCTCGCCACGGCCCAGGTCAACCAGGAGTTGATGCGCATCCGCTCATCGACCGCGTCGACGTATGACAACAACCGACAGGCGCAGGCGTATCGGAGCAATCGGCATGCGGGCCGACAGGCGCAGCGCCCTTCCCGAGGAGGCCGCCGTCCCGTCCGTGCCGCGAATGCGCGCCGGATCGAACGGATGGATCGTCCGGATGTCGTGCGCCTTCTGGAGCGCTCGAACCTCCTCCCGGCGATCTTCTTCATCTTCAGTCGCGTGGGGTGCGACGCGGCCGTGCAGCAGGTGCGTCGCTCCGGCGTCCGTCTGACGTCGACGGAGGAGAGAGCTGAGATCCGGGCCATCGTCGAGGACCGCACCCGCACCCTCCAGGACGAAGACCTCGACGTCCTGGGCTACTGGGAGTGGCTGGACAACCTCGAACGCGGTGTCGCCTCTCATCACGCCGGTCTTCTACCCGCCTTCAAGGAGGTCGTGGAAGAGCTGTATCAGCGCAAGCTCGTCAAGGTGGTGTTTGCGACCGAGACCCTGGCTCTCGGCATCAACATGCCGGCTCGTACGGTCGTGCTCGAGAAGATGGAGAAATTCAACGGCGAGGCACGCGTCGCGATCACGTCGGGGGAGTACACACAGCTCACCGGTCGCGCCGGACGCCGTGGCATCGACGTCGAGGGCCACGCCGTCGTGCAGTGGACCGAGGGGATGGATCCCCAGGCCGTCGCTGCCCTCGCGTCCCGACGCACATACCCCCTGAACTCGAGCTTCCGTCCGACGTACAACATGGCCGTGAATCTGATCGACATGTTCGGCAAACCCCGAGCGCGGCAGATCCTCGAGTCGTCCTTCGCGCAGTTCCAGGCGGATCGTGCCGTCGTCGGCCTCGCTCGGCAGGTGCGCGAAGCCGAGGAGTCGCTCGCCGGTTATCAGAGCGCGATGGCTTGTGAACACGGGAGCTTCCCGGAGTACGCCGCGATCCGCCGCGAACTGAGCGATCTCGAGAAGAAGAACCGCCAGGACTCCCAGGCGCCGCGAGCGTCACGGGACAAGCGGATGAAGCGCATCCAGACCCTGCGTACGCAGATGCAGCGCCACCCGTGCCACCGTTGTCCTGACCGCGAGTCTCATGCCCGCTGGGCGGAGCGCTATTGGAAGCTCAAGCGCCAGACAGACCGGATCCGGCGCCAGATCGAGACACGCACCGGAACGGTCGCGCGGGTGTTCGACCGCGTCGTCGAGGTCTTGGAGACACTCGACTACGTGACGCATGATGGCGCGGACACGACGCTGACGGATGCCGGACGCACGATGCGCCGTATCTACGGCGAGCGGGATCTGCTGGTGGCCGAGTCCCTGAGACAGGGTCTCTGGGCGGGCTTGGATGCTCCTTCGCTGGCAGCCATGGCCTGCTGCCTCGTGTACGAACCGCGACGCGATGAAGCCAATTCGGGGGAGCGCGGCCTGCCGCGTGGCGCATTCCGCACCGCCTACGAGAAGACCACCACGCTCTGGGCTGAGTTGGATGACCTGGAACAGGACCACCATCTTCCCGGCAGCGAGCCGCTCGCCGCCGGTCTGGCGGGCGCCATGCACGCCTGGGCGCGCGGGGGAGCGCTGGACCGGGTCCTGATCGACGCCGACATGGCAGCGGGAGACTTCGTGCGCTGGGCCAAGCAGACCATCGATCTGCTGGATCAGCTCTCGATCGTCGCGGAGGATGCCGCGCTGGCGCGTACCGCGCGGAGCGCTCTCGACGGAGTCCGCCGCGGCATCGTGGCCTACTCGTCGATGTGAGGGTGGACACGATGCCCGAACGCCCCGCTCCGCAGCGCGCCCTTCTCCCGCTCTGGGCGGCCGTCCTCACCGCGGGCGTCGCCGCCGTCCTCATGGACCTGGCGTATCCGGAGGCAGCCGTCTGGGTTCTCGCTTTCCCCGCTGTGGGGCTTCTGCTCGTCGCGCTGATCGGCCGTCGCTTCGGGGGCGCCCTGCTCGTCGGACTTGTGTACGGAATTCTCTTCTTCGCGCTCATGGTGTCGTGGACGTCGCGCTACCTCGGTCCGATCCCCTGGGGTGCGCTCAGTGTCGTCGAAGGCGGACTCACCGCGTTCGCCCTCATTCCGATCGCTCTGGCCTACCGGTGGCTGCCTCGTGCCTTCCCCGGCGCCGCAGGGCGCCTCCTGGGGCTTCCGGCTGTGGTGGCCGCTCTCTGGGTCGGCAGGGAGCTCTTCGTCGGCTCCTGGCCCTACGGCGGCTTCCCATGGGCCCGGCTCGGCATGAGCCAGGCCGAGAGCCCGCTCGCCCCCGTGTCCTCCTGGCTCGGGGTCAGCGGACTCAGCTTCCTGATGGTGCTGCTGGTCGCGATGCTGGTGGAGGTGGTGCGGCTGCGCCTGTGGCGGTGGCCCCTCCGATTGTCGGCACCGGCCGTGGTCATCCTCGTGCTGCTGTTCACCCCGCTCTTCCCGACCTCGCCCTCGGGCTCGATGCGGATCGCGGCGGTGCAGGGGAACGGCCCGACGGGATACTTCGATGAGCGCGAAGCGTTCTCCGTGATCCAGGCGCAGACGGACGCCACCGCACCTCTGTACGGAGAAGACGTCGACCTGCTCGTGTGGCCGGAAGGGTCCTTGGACGCCGATCCGTTCCAGAACGACGCGATCGCCCGGCGGATGACGCTCGTCTCGAACCGCATCGATGCGCCTCTGCTCGCCAACGCGGCGACGGGGCGTGACGACGTCTACTTCAACACGTCGATGCTCTGGACGGCCGACGGCACGGCTACGCAGCTGCACGACAAGAGACATCCGGTCCCGTTCGGCGAGTACGTTCCGGATCGTCCCTTCTTCAACGCGCTGGCGCCCGATCTGATCGGTCTGATCCAACGGGAGTACACGCCGGGATCCAACCCGCCGGTCGTCGACGTGGACGGCGTCACGATCGGCCTGGCCATCTGCTTCGACGTCATCTATGACGACGTCATTTGGGAAGGCCTGAACGACGGTGCCGAGGTCCTGGTGTTCCAGACCAACAACGCGGACTTCCGCGGCACCGACGAGAACCTCCAGCAGCTCGCGTTCGCACGGATGCGAGCGATCGAGACCGGTCGCAGTGTCGTGAACGTGTCGACGGTCGGCACCAGCCAGGTCATCCGCGCGGACGGTTCGACCGTCACGAGCCTCGACGCAGGAGAGGCCGGTGCGATGCTCGACGATGTCGAACTTCGTACCGGCCTCACAGCGGGTGTGCTCCTGGGCCCCGTGATCCAGCAGCTGCTGCTCTGGGGCGGTGTCGGCGCGCTCCTCTTCGGGTGGTGGCGCGCCAGGGGGCGTTAAGCCCCGATCTTCTCCCGCGTCGGGTCTTCTCCTGCACCGCGACGGGCGCGGATGAAGGCGAGGCGCTCTTCCAGGAGCTCCTCGAGCTCCGCTCGCGTGCGGCGCTCCATCAGCATGTCCCAGTGGGTGCGTGCGGCCTTCTCATCGCTTGCTTCGAGCGTCACGGCCTCGCCGTCGACGTTCAGACGGGCTTCCGCGCCGCACGCACGGCACTCCCACGTCTGGGGCGGCTCGGCGTCCGCTGCGAACATCAGGTTCGTGACGTGTCCGCACGTGTCACAGGTGTAGGTCGTTTCGCGGCGCTCCATGAAAACGACGCCCTCTTCGCTCTGTAGGCTCTGGGCGCCGAGCCGGATGCCGCGCAGGCTGCGATCTGCCATTTTGTGGTCCTCTCGTCGCTGTCAGGTATAACGCTCCAGCCTGTGCGCTTCATCCACGCGGGCGACTTCGCGGCGGAATTCACAGCCGAATCCCAGCGCCGGAGGTTATGGGGCGCGTCGGCGACTACTTCGCAGAGAGCGTGGCCAGTGCGACGTCGGCATGGTCGGACACGATGCCGTCCACTCCGGCCGTAACAAGTCGGAGCATGTCGACGGGGTCGTTCACGGTCCAGACGTGGATCTCGACGCCGCGGCGGCGGGCGGTGCGGAGCAGGGCCGGGGTGAGTACGGTCAGCTTCCCGTGGCGCTCCGGGATCTGAAGCGCATCGATGTCTTCGAGCACACGACCGGGGGAGAGGTGCAGTGCGGAGAGTGCTCGGAGAGCGGCGATGGTGCGGCTCCCCCCGGAGGTGGCCGGTCGGAGCGCGGCGCCCGCCTTCAGCACGGACGCGACCGTGCCACGGCGATTCGAGTCAGAGAAGCTCGTCACCAGCACGCGGTGAGTGTGGTCGGCGAGGATCGGCCCGAGTGGCTCGACAGCGGCGGACGTCTTCACGTCGACGTTGAAACGGACCTCGGGGAACGAATCGAGCGCCTCCGAGACGGTGAGCAACCCGCCATGGTCGGCGAACATCTCGCGCAGTTCGCGCGTGCGAACGTCGCGTACGGCTCGCTTGTCGCCCAGGAGGCGATCGAGTGTCGAATCGTGGAACAGCACGACGTCACCGTCAGCGGTCACCTGGCAGTCGGTCTCGACGTACTCGGCGCCGGCGGCATGGGCGGCGGCGATGGCTGCGGCCGAGTTCTCCCAGACGCCCGAGTCCTCGCCGGCCGCGGTGATCAGACCGCGGTGGGCGAGGACTCGGGGATGCCGTGCCTTCGAGAAGTACGGGTGCGTCACGCGCCCGGCAGTGTGTTGGTCGGGCCCTGGCCCGGCTTCGGCGTGAATGCGCTGCCGATGCCCTTGAGCGCCTCGGTGAGTTCGCTCGGGATGATCCACAGCTTGTTGGACTGGCCTTCGCTGATCTTCGGCAGCATCTGCAGGTACTGGTAGGCGAGCAGCTTGTCGTCCGGCGCACCCTGATGAATGGCGCTGAAGACGTTCTGGATCGCTTCGGCTTCACCCTGGGCACGGAGAACCGCAGCCTGCTTGTCGCCCTCTGCCCGGAGGATCTCGGCTTGACGGGAGCCCTCCGCTTCGAGGATCGCCGACTGCTTGGTGCCCTCGGCGGTGAGGATCGCCGCGCGACGGTCACGCTCGGCGCGCATCTGCTTCTCCATGGAGTCCTGGATCGAGATGGGCGGGTCGATCGCTTTCAGCTCGACGCGTCCGACACGGATGCCCCACTTGCCCGTCGCCTCGTCCAGCACGACGCGCAGCTGGCCGTTGATGTTGTCGCGACTGGTGAGTGCCTCTTCGAGGTTGAGCCCACCCACGACGTTACGCAGGGTAGTGGTGGTCAGCTGCTCGACGGCACCGAGGTAGTTCGCGATCTCGTAGGTGGCGGCGCGGGCATCCGTGACCTGGAAGTACACGACGGTGTCGATCGAGACGACGAGGTTGTCCTCGGTGATCACCGGTTGCGGCGGGAACGAGACGACCTGCTCGCGCATGTCGATGAGCGGACGAAGACGGTCGATGAAGGGGACCAGGATGTTCAGACCTGGAGTGAGGGTCTTGTGGTAGCGCCCGAGGCGCTCGACCACGCCGGCAGTCGCCTGCGGAATGATGCGGATGGCCCGTGCGACGGTGACCACCACGAAGATGATCACGGCGATGGCGAGGATCCATCCGATCGCTGCGGGGATGAACGATGCGTCGTCCACGGGAACTCCTAGTCGTTGACGGGTCGGACGATGGCGGTGGCGCCGTTGATCACGCTCACGGCGATCGGCGCCCCCGAGGGAATCGGAACGGAGGTCGAAGTCCGCGCGGTCCAGGTGTCGCCGTTCGCGAGCTTCACTTGCCCGGAGATCTGGGTGATCTCACTCAGGGCCACACCGCGCAGGTCGAGAAGGGCATCGACGTTCGATTTCGTCGGATCCTCCCCGCGGTGCAGACGCTTGAGCAACGGGGGCCGGAGGAACAGGATGAAGACCGCCGCAGCGGCCGCTGCGATGATCACCTGCACCCACACGGGCACACCCAGCAGATCGGTCACGAGACCGACGACGCTGCCGAAGGCGAGCATGAGGAACGTGAAGTCCAGCGAGAGCATCTCGATGACGAGGAAGACGGCGATCAGGACCAGCCAGCCGATCCACGCCCATTGGTCGATGAACGTGACGAATGTCGTGAAGTTGTCCATGCGGCCTCCTTTCTGGTCAACGTACCACGCGGAGGCCCGCCCATCCGGGTGCCCCGGCGCGCGCTTGATAGTGTGAGAGGGCCGTGCGATCACGGCTTTTTCACGCATCATGAGGAGTCACCGTGACCGACGTTCTTCCCGCAGGATCCCTCGAAGGCAAGGTCGCGCTTGTCACCGGTTCATCACGCGGGATCGGCGCCGACACAGTGCGCTACCTCGCGGAGGCCGGCGCCGATGTGGTCATCAACTACCGCAACAAGGCGCCGCGAGCAGAGAAGCTCGCCACGCAGCTGCGCGAGCTCGGTCGCCGCGCGCTGGTCGTCGGCGCGGATCTCACCGATCCGGCCTCGGTCGCCGAGATGTTCGAGGCGGTCCGCGCTGAGTACGGACGCCTCGACGTGCTGGTGCTCAACGCGTCCGGTGGCATGGAGTCGGGGATGGCAGAGGACTACGCGCTCACGTTGAACCGTGACGCACAGCTGAACGTGCTCGAGGCTGCGACGCCGCTGCTCGGAGACGGTGCACGGGTGGTCTTCGTCACCAGCCACCAGGCCCACTTCATCCGCACCACGCCCACGATGCCGGAGTACGAGCCGGTCGCGCTGTCGAAGCGCGCCGGGGAAGACGCGCTTCGTGAGCTCATCCCGAGCCTTGCCGAGAAGGGGATCGGCTTCACGGTCGTCTCCGGAGACATGATCGAGGGAACGATCACTGCGACCCTGTTGGAGCGGGCGAACCCCGGCGCGATCGCCGAGCGGCGGGAGTCGGCAGGCAAGCTCTATAACGTCTCCGAGTTCGCTGCCGAGGTGGCCAAGGCCACGGTCGATCCTGTGCCGGCTGACAACACACGCCTGGTCGGCGATGTGAGCGCGTTCGCCGCGGAGTGACCTCCGACCCACGGAACGGCCCCGTCCTGCTGGATGCAGGACGGGGCCGTTCCGTTCGAGGGGGAGATCAGCTGGCCGTGTCTCCCTGAACGGCGGCCACATACTCCTTCTCGTCCTTGCCGAGCGTGAAAGCACGCACGATCTGGATGATGCCGAGAACGATCAGCGAGATGCCGAGCAGCAGCCAGAATGCGAAGCCGGCGATCAGCGGCGAGAACAGGACGATGATTCCGGCGACGATGCTCAGGAGTGCGTAGAGAACGGTCCAGACGCGCGAGCCATCGCTGCCCAGAAGCGTCAGGGCTACGACGCCATCGACGATCCAGCTGATGCCGATGAAGATCACGACCACGAACGCGAGCGTGGCCGCAGCTGCATTCAAGTTGAAGAACGCGATGATGCCGGCCGCGACGTAGAGCAGTCCGAGGACGATGTGCCCCACGCGGGCCCATCCGCCCTTGGCGCTCGAGAAGATGCCCAGCCCGATGTAGACGAGTCCGGCGACGACCAGGTAGGAGGCGAAGATCGCCGTCACGATGACCGCGGACTTCACCGGCCAGACGAGGAGGACGATTCCGGCGACGAGCGCGAGAACACCGGCGACGGCGAGCGAGATGCGAATCGATTTGAACAGTGACTTCGCCTCGGTGAGTGGTTCAGACATGGTTGGGGACCCCTTTCTGAGAAAATCCTGTGAGGATGCTTCCTCAGGGTAGCGCCCTCACAGCCCCGAATGGGGAGGAGTCGCCGTTCGCGTTTCATTCCGTCACACCAGGACACCCGGCGTCATGACACTATCGACTTCGTGACGGGTCCGGATGATGCGCGCTTGCGCGAGCTCACAGTGATGCGAAGAGTGCGGGATCGCATCGATCGCGAGTATGCCTGGCCGCTGGATGTCGAGGCGCTGGCCCGGGGTGTGCACATGTCGGCGGGGCACCTGAGTCGGTGCTTCCGGGACGCATACGGCGAATCGCCGTACTCGTACCTGATGACGAGACGGATCGAGCGGGCGATGGCACTCCTGCGCCGTGGCGACCTCACGGTCACCGAGGTCTGCTTCGAAGTCGGCTGCTCATCGCTCGGCACGTTCAGCACCCGGTTCACCGAGCTGGTCGGTGTCTCACCCCGCGTGTACCGTGAACGAGCAGCGCGCGTCGAAGGGATTCCCTCGTTCCAGGCCAAGCAGGTCACACGACCGATCAGGAATCAAGAAGCACCCCGCATCGATGCCCATCTAACGTGAAAACCATGAACATCAGCATCCACTACGCCTTCCTGCCTCACACCGACGCCGAAGCTGCGCTCGGGTTCTACCGAGATGCGCTCGGCTTCGAGGTGCGCAACGACGTCGGGTACGACGGTCTCCGCTGGCTCACGGTCGGACCGGAGGGACAGCCCGAGACATCGATCGTGCTTCACCCACCGGCAACCGACCCCGGCATCACCGACGCCGAGCGGCAGACGATCCTCGAGCTGATCGCCAAGGGCAGCTACGCCGCGCTCACCCTCGCGAGCGACGACCTCGACGGGCTCTTCGAACGGCTCGTCGAACGAGGGGCAGACGTCGTGCAGGAACCCATGGACCAGCCTTACGGCGTCCGCGACTGTGCTTTCCGGGATCCGGCAGGCAACCTGCTCCGTATCAACCAGGCCGCCTGAACCCTCCACCGAATCGACGAAGGACGCTGATGACCACCGAGCACCCCGCCGACACCCACGACCTGATCCGCGTTCAGGGCGCGCGCGAGAACAATCTGAAGGATGTCAGCGTAGAGATCCCGAAGCGACGTCTCACCGTGTTCACCGGCGTATCGGGTTCAGGCAAGAGCTCCCTCGTCTTCGACACGATCGCCGCGGAATCCCGCCGGATGATCGATGAGACGTACAGCGCTTTCGTGC
>WPCJ01113195.1_pt1 | contig 48930 bp, 34 predicted proteins | sample 5399831 | NCBI WGS metagenome assembly WPCJ01 (sample SAMN12869470, study PRJNA574797) | sludge metagenome | isolation source: wastewater treatment of pH10 | place: China:Beijing | collected 2019-05-20
CCATCCTCTTGTACGCATTGATCATTTCCGCGGGAATTGCATTGGGAAAGATCAGGATCTTCGGTATCTCCCTGGGTGTAACATTCGTACTATTCGTGGGCTTATTTATCGGACACCTCGGGTTTGAGGCAAACTATGATATCGTTCATTTCATCCGGGAGTTCGGACTTATCTTATTTATCTTTTCCATCGGTTTGCAAGTCGGTCCCGGTTTTTTCTCTTCGTTTAAAAAGGGAGGAATGAAGATGAACCTGTTGGCCATGTTGGTGGTGGTGCTCGGTGTCGGTAGCACGGTCGGACTCTATTATATGCTCCACGGACGGGTATCGATGTCCATGATGGTCGGCGTATTGTCGGGGGCAGTTACCAATACGCCGGGTCTCGGAGCAGCCCAGGAAACATTGAGGCAACTGTCGGAATCGGGTGTGATCGGCGAAGCTCCCCAGATCGCTTTAGGGTATGCCGTAGCTTATCCGTTGGGCGTGACGGGGATCATTTTATCACTTATAGCGATCCGCCTTGTTTTCAGGGTCGACCTGAAGAAAGAGAATCAAATGATCAGGGAAAGGAACGAAGCTCTGTCGGAAAAGATCGAGTTTCTGACCGTCAGACTAATGAATAAACATTTCGACGGGAGAAAATTACACGATATCAAACGGCTGGTCGGACGGAATTTTATCGTATCACGCATGATGCGGGAGGGAGATTATTCTGTTCCTGTCGGAAATACCCTATTGAAGCAGGGTGATATTCTTTTTGTGATCACTTCCAACGAGGCAGCCGAAGCCGTCACTGCGTTTCTGGGAGAGATAACGGAACTGGACTGGAAAGAATCGGAGAAGGTGCTGATCTCACGGCGGATTGTTATTACACAGAACAATATCAACGGAAAAACGGTGGGTGACCTGCATCTGCGTTCCATACTGGGCGCCAATATCACGCGTATCCATCGTGCGGGGATCGATCTTCTGGCCACTCCGAACCTTGTGCTGCAGGTAGGCGACAAGGTGACGGTGGTAGGCGAAGCAGATGCCATAAAAAAAGTGGAGGATCTGCTGGGCAATACCTTGAAACGACTGGATCATCCCAATATTTCGACTATTTTTATAGGAGTCGTATTGGGTGTCCTGGTAGGAAGCATTCCTTTCGCAATTCCCGGTATACCGATGTCTGTCAGGTTGGGATTGGCCGGTGGTCCACTGGTGGTGGCCATCCTTTTGGGGCGGTTCGGTTATAAGATCAGACTGATCACCTATACCACCCAAAGCGCCAACCTGATGTTGCGCGAAATCGGCATCTCCCTTTTCCTGGCGAGCGTAGGTCTTACGTCGGGAGATAAGTTTGTGGAAACGGCTGTTTCTGCTGAAGGACTGCTCTGGGTTGCCTGCGGTTTTATTATCACGACGGTTCCATTATTGATCACAGGATGTATCGGCAGGAAAATATTCCGTCTGGATTATTTTACTTTGATGGGATTACTGTCGGGAAGTATGACCGATCCTCCTGCATTGGCCTATTCCAATTCCATATCGGATAACGATGCTCCGGCTGTGGCCTACTCCACTGTTTACCCGCTGACCATGTTCCTTCGTGTGATATCGGCACAGATACTGATTCTGTTGTTTTTATGACTTATCCGGAGGAATTATATCCAATTAAAGCGGAAATCTTTAGATATTTTCGAGATACCCATAACTCGCAAGGAGCACTAAAAAGAGTAATTATAATGATATTATTTCCAATCGAATCGGGGATAATTGAGAACAAATAATAGAAAAATTTGTTTGAATTATACCCCTTTAGAAATGAAAGAGAGAATCAAGAGTCTGTACATTTTGGAAATTAAAAGTGAAAAGTGGATAATCTGGGAGGCTTTAATTGGTTGAGATTCCTCTATTTGTCTTGGTTTTTGATTCTAAAAGTCTTGATTCTGAAAGATTGTAAAGTGTAATTCCATTTTTTTAATGATGATACAGAAAATTTTAATAGCGAACCGGGGCGAGATCGCCGTGCGTGTGATGCGCACATGTAAAGAGATGGGCATACGCACCGTTGCTGTATATTCCGAGGTGGACCGTACCTCAAGGCATGTCTCTTATGCCGACGAAGCGGTATGTATCGGCCTGGCTTCTTCACAGGAAAGTTATCTGAATGCCGATAAGATCATCAACGCCGCGAAACATTTCAATGCCGACGCCATTCATCCGGGTTACGGATTTCTGAGTGAAAATGCCGATTTTGCACGCCGCTGTAAAGAAGAGGGTATCATTTTCATTGGCCCCTCGGCGGAAAGCATTGAAGCCATGGGCGATAAGATATCGGCCCGGCGCCAGATGATAAAAGCCAAAGTACCTGTGGTACCCGGTACATCGGAAGACCTGAAACCCAGAGACCTGTTCCGTGTCTGCCGCAAAATAGGACTTCCTGTTATTATTAAAGCCTCTGCAGGCGGAGGAGGGAAAGGTATGCGGCTGGTCTATGAAGAAAAACAACTGTACGAGGCCTACGAAGCCGCAAAATCCGAAGCAAGGGCTTCATTCGGGAACGACTCGGTGTATATCGAAAAATATATCGAATCGCCTCATCATATCGAGATACAGTTTCTGGGCGATGCCCATGGGAATGTGATACACCTGTTCGACCGGGAATGTTCGGTGCAGCGCCGTCACCAAAAGATCGTGGAGGAAAGTCCTTCCCCTTTTATCGATGAGAAAACCCGCCAGGCAATGGGCGCTATCGCCGTCAAGGCGGCCAAATCTATCCGCTACGTAGGAGCCGGTACAATAGAATTCCTGGTGGATGGCGATATGAATTTCTATTTCCTGGAGATGAATACCCGCCTCCAGGTGGAACATCCCGTTACCGAAGAGGTGCTGGGCGTAGACCTGGTAAAAGAACAGATACATATAGCCAACGGCAAAAGGCTGCGTTTACGCCAGAAGCACTTACACCAGCGTGGACATGCTATCGAATGCCGCATATGCGCCGAAGACCCCGAAAACAATTTTGCACCCTCGCCCGGTATTATCCGGCATATCCAGACGCCCGAAGGCATAGGGGTGCGTGTAGACAGTTTTATTTATGACGGGTATGAAATCCCGGTCTATTACGACTCGATGCTCGGTAAACTGATCGTCTGGGCGACCAGCCGCGTGTATGCCCTGGAACGGATGCGCCGCGTGTTGTACGAATATAAGATCACAGGGGTAAAGACCAATATCGATTACCTTCGCCGCATTATGGACACGCGCGACTTTGTGAAGGGAAACTATACCACGCACTTTATCGAGGACAACAGCAAGAAACTGCAGGAAAGTGCCGCGAATGACAACGAGATAGAAGATATGGCCATCATCGCTGCCTATATAGATCATATAGTGAACAGTAATGATGCACCCTCCTCGTCACCCGCCGACAACCTTCCCATAAGCCGATGGCGCGCATTCGGTAAACAAAAAGGAGTTTTGAGGATATAAAAAGAGGAGACAATCGTAATGAAGGCTAAGATAGGCAACAGGACATGTGAGGTGGAACTGATATCCAAGGATGGAAACAGCGTCGAGATCTCGGTGGACGGTAAAATATATGACATCAACGTGGTAATGTCGGAGAGCGGATTCTGTTCCATTCTTCACGAAGGGCGTTCCTACAATGCAGAATCGGTACGCCATTCGGAAGGGAAATATACCATCACTACCAATTTCCGTTATTTTGATATCGGACTTTCCAATCCGCAGAAAAAATATATAAGAGGGCGTCAATCCGCACCGGAAGAAGCCCAGGAAACCATTACCTCCCCCATGCCGGGCAAGATCATAAAAATAATGGTTTCCGAAGATATGGAAGTAAAACAGGGCGACCCACTCATTGTGGTGGAAGCCATGAAAATGCAGAGCACTTATACGGCGGCCCAGAATGCCATTGTGGACAAGATCCATGTAGTGGAAGGGGACTCAGTAGCCCGTGATCAGTTACTCATATCTTTTAAAACCAACTAAAAACAGAGGCAATGACACTACAGGAAATATATCAGGCTTTTGAAGAAAAAAACAGGATAGCCGAATTGGGCGGCGGACAGAAAGCAGTCGAAAAACAAAAGCAAGCCGGAAAACAGACAGCCCGCGAACGGATCGACATGTTGTTGGATGACAATACGTTTGTCGAGATCGATAAATTCGTACTTCATGAATGCAATAACTATGGCATGCAGAACAATCGTATTCCCGGCGACGGTGTGGTGGCTGGGTACGGGAAAATAGACGGACGTCTGGTGTATGTGTATGCATACGACTTTACCGTATACGGCGGTTCCCTGAGCCGCACCAACGCCAATAAAATTGTAAAGGTACAGAAACTGGCTATGAAAAATGGCGCGCCGATCATTGCCCTGAACGATTCGGGGGGTGCACGTATTCAGGAAGGCGTGATGGCACTCAGCGGCTTTTCAGATATTTTTTATCAGAATATCAAGGCTTCGGGAGTCGTACCCCAGATTTCCGCTATCCTCGGCCCTTGTGCCGGCGGCGCCTGCTATTCTCCGGCGCTTACCGACTTTATCTTTATGGTGAAAGAGAAAAGCTATATGTTTGTCACCGGTCCGGATGTGGTGAAAACGGTAACCCACGAAGAACTGACCAAGGAAGAACTGGGCGGGGCAACTACCCATGCCTCTAAAAGCGGGGTAGCTCATTTCGTGGGTGAAGACGAGGAAGAGACGCTTATGATGATCCGGGAACTGCTGAGCTTCCTTCCTTCCAACAATATGGAAGATCCTCCGGTAGTGCCCACGAACGATAGTATCCATCGTGAATCCCCCGAATTGCAGACGCTGATCCCCGACGATCCGAATATTCCCTATGATATGAAGAAACTCATTGAAGAGGTGGTGGACGAACATTACTTCTTCGAGATCATGTCGCAATTTGCACAGAATATAGTGATAGGCTTTGCACGCCTGGGAGGCCGTCCGGTAGGTATCGTGGCCAATCAACCGGCTTATCTGGCCGGTGTGCTGGATATCGACGCATCTGATAAAGCAGCGCGGTTCATCCGCTTCTGCGATTGTTTCGATATCCCTATCATTACTTTTGAGGACGTACCGGGCTTCCTTCCCGGGCGTGATCAGGAGCATAACGGTATTATCCGCCATGGAGCCAAGATCGTGTTTGCCTATGTGGAAGCGACCGTTCCGAAAATAACACTGATCACACGTAAGGCATATGGAGGTGCCTACGTCGTCATGTCGTCCAAAGAGTCGGGGGCAGATGTGAATCTGGCCTATCCGAATGCCGAGATTGCAGTAATGGGTGCGCCAGGTGCCGTGAATATCCTTTATCGTTCCTCCGACGAGACTGAACGCCGGAATGCATTGAAAGAATACGAGGAACTATTTGCCAATCCCTATCAGGCCGCGGAAAAAGGGTATATCGATGAGATTATCCTGCCGAAAGATACCCGGTTCAAATTGATCCAGGCGCTGGAAATGACAGCCAATAAGACGGAAACCAACCCGCCCAAAAAGCACGGGAATATTCCGTTGTAAGATAGAAGATATGTCCATATACTATGACTTCAGGCCTTCAAAAAGTAAAGCTCTCCTTTTTGGAGCATTTGAACTGATCGCCAGATTCCCGGTATTGAAAAGGATAAACTGCTGACAATATGTACGATATGAGCTTATGGCTTCTGCCGATGGATAAAGTAAAAAACCCGACCAATGGAAAAAATATGTCCCCGCTGCAAAAAAAAAATTGAATGCAAGCCTGATGATATTTTCTCATGCGAATGTATGGATATTTATATCCCGCCTAATCTGGCATTCCAGATCGACTCTATATACCAGGACTGTATTTGCTCCCAATGCCTGAGAGAAATGATTGACGACTTTCATAAATCGGAAGTCGTATAGGTACGATTGTTGCATTGGGAAAATCGAAAACAGGCTTTTTGTTTGTTATATCATTGATAAAAAATATTAAGACCTGATACACTCAGGATTTTAACAACATTCTTGTACCATTTTCACAAATTTATTGAATAAATCCCAAAAGAATAACCTATCTTTGCCTTGAATTTTGGTGTTATTCATTTCATACGGCTTCGAAATGAATGATGAAAAGGGAATCAGGTGTAAATCCTGAACAGACCCGCTACTGTAAGCTCCGCTTACGTGCTGGACAAAAACCTCAATTGCCACTGCCCCGATAAACCGGGATGGGAAGGCGTTCAGACACGGGAGTAAGTCAGAAGACCTGCCAGAAATATATAGAGTTTTAAGCTTTCGGAGATTAGAGCTTACTACATCAGGAGGAACCATTCCTTATATATCCGTTCTCGATCATTTTTATATTCCGGAAGGAAGATACCCTCTTCATGTGTGCATTTCTCGCGCAAAGCTGTTTATTAGCGAATAATAACCGGCGAAATGAAATTTTTCATTATTGTCAGAACCGGCTTTATTGCCGCTGTTCTTCTTGTGGTCAATTCCGTTGCTGCGCAGGATACCGACTCCATCACCACCTATTCGTTGGAGGAACTCGTGGTGTCGGCGCGAAGGATTCAAATGGATGTGATCCCGGTGCAGACACTGTCGGGTCAGCTCCTGGAAAACCTGAGTGCCCATTCGGTAGCCGATGCCCTGCGCTATTTCTCCGGCGTGCAACTTAAAGACTACGGAGGGATCGGTGGGCTTAAGACAGTGAATGTGAGAAGTATGGGGAGCCAACACGTAGGGGTATTTTATGACGGTATAGAGATTGACAACCCACAAAACGGTGTGGTCGATTTGGGTAGATATTCTCTGGATAACATAGAGGCCGTGTCGCTCTATAACGGCCAGAAAAGCGCTATATTCCAACCGGCCAAAGATTATGCCTCCGCCAGTTCCATCTATATGAATGCGAAAATCCCGGCGTTTGAAGGCGAAAAAAAACGTAATATAAAATTCACATTTAAAACAGGATCCTTTGACCTGATCAACCCATCGGTATATTGGGAACAAAAGCTTTCAGACAGATTATCTTCTTCCCTAAGCCTCGATTATACCAACTCTTCGGGAAAATATAAGTTCAGGTATAAAGTGGATAATAAACTGGACGACCGCGGCGGGTATGATACAACCGCTGTTCGGCAGAACGGGGATATCCAACTGTTCAGGCTGGAACAGGCATTGTTCGGTAAAATAAAGGACGGGGAATGGAAAACCCGCCTCTATTTTTATGCTTCGGAACGGGGTTATCCGGGAGCGGTGGTCAAAGAAGAACCGGGACGATTCAAACATGAGGACCGCCAGGAAGACCGCAATATCTTCCTGCAAACATCTATAAAAAAACGGTTTACCGACTCCTACTCGACCCAATTATCCGGAAAATACGCCTACGATTATCTCTATTACGAATCCGATACCCTGATACAGAAGCTGCGTAACACATATATGCTGCACGATTTTTATATTTCGTCGGCCAATCTGTTCGAAATCCTCCCCTTCTGGACAGCCAATATTTCTGTAGATTTTCAATGGAATAAAATGAATTCCGATATAAAGGAATTTATCTATCCGCAACGCTGGTCGGGCTGGGCTGCGGCCGCCACGTCGTTTGACCTGCACAGGCTGAAAATACAGGCAAGCCTTTTGACTACCTTAATTCACGAAACGACCCGGGAGGATAAAAAGGATATCCAGCGCGACTGGAGAAAACTCACCCCTACTGTGATGGCTTCCTGGCAACCGCTTCAGGATGAACAGCTTTTTCTGAGGGCTTTTTATAAGGACATATTCCGCATGCCGACATTTGCCGAGATGCATCTGGCGTATATGGGAAGCCTCTCTTCCTATCTGAAGCCGGAATTCACCAAACAACACAATATCGGTGTCTTATATTCAAAAAATGTCACTCCTTCATTGTATATGCAGGGGCAGGTGGATGCCTATTATAATGAAGTGACCGATAAGCTTCTGGCAGTCCCCGGCGGCGTCAATTTCCGGTGGACAATGATGAATGTGGGGTTTGTAAAGATAAAAGGAATGGACATGTCGCTTTCTGCTACGAACAGGTTCAGTAAAGAGTTGACCGTCGAGGCGCAACTGAACTACACCTGGCAGAAAGCACAGGATTATAGCCCTATCACCGTAGAGAGCGATACCATCACCTACAAGGGACAGATTGCTTATATCCCGACGCATAGCGGATCGGCAATTCTGAGTGCTGCTTACCGCTCATGGAACCTGTCATACAGTTTTATTTATACCGGCGAACGGTTTACCGGCAGTGCCAATATTCCCAGTAACAGACTACAGCCCTGGTACACGAGTGACCTGGCATTGGGACATTCGTTCCGGTGGAATAAGACAGCTCTGAAAGCCACAGTGGAAGTGAATAACCTGTTTAATCAGGCTTATGATGTGGTATTGAATTACCCGATGCCGGGTACAAATGTAAAATTTATTCTTAACGTGACTTTATAACTACTTTTTATAGATGAAGATAGATTTGAATAAAATTCTGTGGACCCTTTTGATTATTAGCCTTATCGTCTTTAACTCATGCAGGGGTGAAGACGAGGGACTCCTGCCGCCTGTGGTGACACCTGTCACGCCGGGAGAGTCGGGCCCTGTAAAAGGGTTTTTCCTCCTGAACGAGGCCAATATGGGAAGTAACAAAGCCTCTATTGATTATTTTGACAGTGAGTCGGGATACTATTATCAGAATATTTATCCTCTCATTAATCCGACCATAGCACATGAACTGGGCGATGTAGGCAATGATATTCAGATCTATGGCGACAAGTTATATGCCGTGATCAATGTGTCGGGATATGTAGAGGTGATGGATGTGAAGACCGGCAAACATGTGAATTCCCTGACGATACCGAATTGCCGTTATATCGTTTTTGACAAAGGATATGCCTATGTGAGTTCTTATAACGGCCCGGTAAAGATTGAACCGGATGCCCCTATCGGATGCGTGGTGAAAATAGACACAGTAACCATGAGAGAAGTCGGACGTGTTACCGTGGGGTATCAACCCGAAGAGATGGTGATCCGGGATAATAAACTGTATGTCGCCAATTCGGGAGGCTACCGTGTGCCGGATTACGACAATACCGTATCGGTGATAGACCTGGATAATTTCCGGGAAGTGAAAAAGATAACGGTGGGTATCAATCTTCACCGGCTGGAACTCGACAGCGATCAAAATATCTATGTAAGTTCCCGGGGCGACTATAAGTACATCTCTTCGAATACCTATATCATCGGGAAGAACGATATGGTGGCCAGATCACTCAATTTGCCCTGCTCCGAAATGACGGCTATAGGAGATTCTATCTACCTCTACAGTGTGGAGTGGAGCCATATCACGCAAAGAAACACCATCACCTACGCGATCGTCAATACAAGAACACAGACGGTGGTCTCCCGTAATTTCATTACGGATGGGACGGACAAACAGATCATAACACCCTACGGGATTGCGATCCATCCCCATACACGGGATATTTACGTAACCGATGCAAAGGATTATGTCAGTCCGGGTGTATTGTATTGTTTCGATAAGTACGGCAAACGCAAATGGGCAGTGGTGACGGGAGAAATTCCCGCACATATCGTATTTACGAGGCATCGCCTGGAGGGACTTTCATCCCTGGTAGCTGCAAATTAATTATTATATCACAAAAACTCTAATATAAATAGTAGGAATTATGATCAAAACAACAGGAATGAAGCTGTTACTCCTTACACTTCTATCGGTTTTTATCATCTCTTGTTCAGAAGATGATCCCGTGATAGATCTCGGTGCCCCGGTCATTAAAATTGAGGCGGAAAACGGGGAGTATAAAGTAAAGAAAGGGAAATCGGTTCTCTTGTCCGCTACGGTGGAGAACGCTGTGAAACCCATCTATTCATGGAAATTGGATGGGAAGATAATCTCAACCGAACAGGAGTTCGAATTCGGGGGTGAATATGCGGGCGAATATTTCGTTAATTTCCGTGTCGATGCCCAGAACGGATATGCCGAACAACAGGTGAAAGTGAGCGTACTCGACAAACTCCCTCCGGAGATCGATATGCCGTCCATGTTCATTGCTTATGCAGGGAAAGATAACGAACTTACAGCCGAGGTGCTGTATGCCGACGAGGCACACTATGTATGGAAGTTGAACGGTGTGGTTGTATCGGAAGAAAAGACGTATGTGTTTAACGAAGTCTCACTGGGTTCCCAGACGCTTTCATTAAAAGTGGAGACCGAAGACGGCTCCGACCTGAAAGTATTCACCATCACAAACCTGCCTGTTCCCGAACCGGAATTGTTCTTTGATGACGGGCATTACCGGACGGTGACCAATATAGATGAATTACGTAAGATGGCAGTCCCTGTCGGAAAAAGCCTCGTACTGGCCCCTGTTATTTGCAATATAGAAGATCCGGGAACATTCCAGTGGACGGTGGATGGGGTGACCCAATCCGAAACTTCGGAGTTTTTTACCTTTACTCCCTCAACCGAAGGGGTTTATCTTATTACGGTTACCGAGCAAAGCACACAGGCAAAAGCTGAGGTTGAAGTAACCTGTACAAAACCCGAAGGTACCTACTTCCGGGAAAAAACTGAAACCAGCAAAGCCACTGCGGCCCTGGCCTTCGATTACGTCCCTGCCCCCGGACAGTTTATTAACTACCAGATAGGATCAACAAAAACCCGTGCTTTAAATGATCTGCAAAATGCATTGAACAGAGGTGGCGCTCCTTATATCGGTGCTTACGGCGGTTATTGGATCGTCGGATTCGACCATAGCGTCAGGAATGTGGAAGAGAAAGCCGACCTGTTTATTGGTGGAAATGCTTTTGCCGGATGGAGCGAACCCGGAATTGTATGGGTGATGCAGGATGTAAACGGGAACGGGTTACCCGACGACACATGGTATGAACTGAAAGGCAGCGAGACAGGAAAATCTGAAACCCGTCAACGTTACGCGCTTACTTATTATAAGCCCAACAAGAAAAAAGCAGATGTATTGTGGACAGACAATTTCGGCGGTTCCAATTCGGTAGATTATAACGGGTACCATACGCAGGACTACTATTTCCCGATGTTTATCGAGGAGGATTATTATACGGTGGTGGGAACCTGTCTTGCGTCAAGTATTGATTCTTCCACAGGCATAGTCTATGCCAGGGATTTTCCCTGGGGATATGTGGATAACTACAATACCGATCCCAACCGCCCAAGCGGACATTTCTGGATCGAAGATGCAATCCAGGTCGACGGGTCACCGGCAAACCTGACACACATCGACTTTGTGAAAGTACATACAGGCATGGCGGCCAAAGGCAATGCGGTTGGAGAGATATCTACCGAACCTGGATGTCCTACTAACTTAAATTTCTAACAATCAAACGCATAAAGCAATGAATGTAATATATACTTATAAAAATATCTTTTTCATGCTGATGGTGAGCCTGTTGGTTTTGTTGGCTTGTACCAACGAAGATGATCCGTTTGCAGGTACCGACAGCTATATTACGTCTTTCAACTTGAAACAAGGTGAGACGGTTTTTAATGCCGCAATTACTGACCGGCTCATCACGGTAAAAGTGCCGGAAGGTATATCGCTGAAAGGCGCCACGGTGACGGTGGAATTGAGTGAAAATGCTTCGATATACCCTAATCCCGCGGATATTACCGATTGGGACGAGGAAATATTGTTTGCCGTAACCGCCTTTGACGGTATAACACAGCTAAGCTATAAATACAGCGTCATCCGTACCCATATCGATGCGAACGAAACGGTAATACTGGCCACACAAGCCGACGTGGATGCTTTCGGGGCAAGCGATATTACTGCCATCGGAGGAAGCCTGATCATCGGCAGCGCCACCGGTACCGACTCTATCAGGGATCTGGGCCCATTGGCAAAACTGAAGGAGATCACTTACTCGTTGACGATCCATCCCAGTTTTGCAGCGGCAGAATTGGCCGGCTTCGATGCTTTGGAAAAAGTAGGCGGCGATATTTATTCAACCGCAGCCAATATCGAAAAAGTGAGCTTCCCTAAATTACAGTCGGCCGGATCGATATTCTTTAAAAATTCGAAGCTTGGAGAGGTAACATTTAACCGGCTGGAGAATGTAACAAAGGCCATCACACTGCAATGCCCGTTGGGCGGTATCAGTTTTCCCAACCTGAAACAGGTACAAAGTATTCATTTGGAAGACAGGGATGCGATGATTACTTCAGTAGCATTTCCATCGTTGGAGAAAGCCGAAAGCATAGTTGTTTATTTCCTGCCGTCATTGACAAAGATATTACTCCCCGAATTGAAAGAAGTAGGTGATATTAAATTAAACTGGCTTACTGTGCTTGCCTTTATCGACGCTCCTAAACTGGAGGTATCGACAGGTACTATTACTCTTCCTGATGTTTCAAAGTTGTCTGAATTGAGCTTCCCCGAAATGCATCAGGCAAATACGGTCGAGGTCAAAGGAGCCGAATTGGGGCTGCTTCATTTTCCCAAACTTGCAGCTATTACAAATCTTAGCATCCAGAACACTACGCTTTCCGGTATTTCAACAGGATTTGATAAACTGGAAAAGATAGAAGGCGAACTCCGGCTTATGGAAATGTCTGAAATGAGGACCCTTTCAATTCCTTCCTCAATCAAGCGAATTGAAAAGTTAACCATCTACAATCAGAATGTGGATCGCAATTTCGCTGAAATCAATATAAAAGGGATGAACCTTGGAGAACTGTCGATTGAACGGGATGCAGTAAACGGTATCAAAATTATCGGTGACGACGTGTTTCACGGAACATTAAGTTTTGATACCCAAAACGGCAGAACGTATGACTGGATATCCCCTGTTTTTGAAGGGTTTCATGAAATAGACTCCATATCATACGGCAACTACATATCCAATCTCAGGAATCTGGAGATGAAAGGTATACGAAAAATAAACAAAGGATTTCATATTCCCAATAACAATCTGACCGGACTCAGTCTGCCCGATCTGGAAGAAGTAGGCGGTAACTTCGTTATCAATCACCTTTCTTCAGTATCGGTAGAGGATTCGGTGTTCATTATCCCAAAACTGAAATCAGTGGGCGGTGACTTCAGGATTACCACCGCCTCAGCAGGGATCAATGGGCTGGCACTGCCTGCATTGACATCAATCGAAGGTAACCTTCTGATAGGGACAGGCTATGCGTCCACTTCTCCCTGGGATCCTTACGGCCGTGATATGAAAAGCTTATCATTCCCCATGCTAAAGACCATAGGCGGAAAATTAACCCTTAAACCTTATCTGGATGGAGGTGATACTTACATAAACGAAAGGCTTGCGGATCTCGATGGATTTTCGGCGCTCGAATCGGTCAAAGGTGTCGAGATTATAAGGCATCAGGGATTAATTTCTTATGAAGGATTCAGGAAAGCCATATCATCGTTCCCGGCAAGCGCCTGGAGTGTTGAAAATAATGGCTATAATCCTGCCTATCAGGATCTGTTGGATAACAAATGGGTGAAACCGTAAAAAAAATCATATGAACAATATCAATATAAAGACAATCATTATTACGCTGCTTGCCGCTCTCTTTATGATTGCATGTAACGATGACGATAGCGTGTTCTCGGGTAACGATAATAATATAGTATCGTTCCAGTTAAAACAGGGTGAGCATAGTTTCCATGCAGCCATATCAGAAGGAAATATGGTGGTAACCGTTCCTGCAAATTTATCGCTCGAAGGAGCAACAGCCACCGTCACCATCAGTGAACTGGCAACCATCTCTCCCGATCCGTCATCCATTACCGATTGGGATAATGAGCAGACATTTACCGTTACATCCTACAACGGCAACAGACAAAGCTATACATATAGTGTTACACACAATGCAGTTGCAAAGGATGGCGATGTGGTATTGCTTACACAAGCCGATGTCGATGCTTTTGCAACAGTCGGGCTCAGTGAATTGAACGGAAGCCTCACCATTGGTGCTGCGACAGGACAGGATTCCATCTACTCGCTGGAGGGACTGGAGAAACTGAGAAAAGTGAAGTATGACCTTATCATCCATCCTACTTATGCCGGGGCTGATCTTGCCGGACTGGAAAATCTGGAGTTGATCGGATCACTGCAAATAGACCAGAACAAGAAACTCAAAAACGTGGCATTTCCCAAACTACAGGCTATCATGCTGGGATTAATTATCAAACAGAGCAGATTGGAAACAATGCAATTCCCCGAGTTGCTTAAGGTGGATAATGAAATATCATTCATGAATCTGGATTCGCTTTTGGTAATGGAATTCCCTAGGCTGAAAAGTGTGGTGGATAATGTGACATTACAGGCCGGTTGGAATACCAATAAGCTAAAAGTAATTGACTTTCCGGCATTGGAGAAAATCGGTGGAAAACTGGATATCACTAACTGGAAAGAAGTAACCGCAACCGCTTTCCCGGAATTATTGAGCGTACGTGAATTGAATATAGCATCGGTCAGTAAATTGGAAAAGATTGAATTCCCTTCTCTTGAAAAGATTGAAACCAGGCTGAATCTTTCAGTGACGGACGACAATATCACTACCATCGATTTTTCCTCCTTAACCGCCATAGGCGGTGATTTCAGCTTGCCCGGTTTTCCAAAAATCACCACTGCCGACTGGATAAAATCGCTGGCTACGGTGGGTGGTAAGTTACAAGTATTCAATAACGAAGCGACAAGCTTAAGCGATATTTTACCCGCGTTGGCAGAGGTGGGGGAACTTACCCTGAATAACCTGCCGAACGTGCCGGAATTGGATTTAACTAAACTGAAAGTAGGAAAACTGACTTTTCAGGGAACATCGAATCCTGTAAAGATCATAGCGGGTGAAACATGTGAAACGGAGATTGCGCTCTGGTATCTGACAATAAACAAGCTTCCTGATCTTTCGGGTATAAAACACCTGAAAGGCTTACATATATCGGGATGCAATAACATTGCAACTGTTGAATTGAATGAGATAGAAAGCGTACAAAACGACTTGATCTTCGAGTATGGCTCCAATTGCAGGAGTTATAAAATGCCTGCACTAAAAGAGGTAGGGGCAAGATTTATGTTCAATAACCAGTTCGGAATAGAATTTGATTTTCCGTTATTGGAAAAAGTCGGATCTTTCTCGTACTATTCACAGGGTCAACCAACCCCTGTCGATTTGTCATTTCCTTCGTTGACCCGCTCCGAAACTTATTTTGTAATACAGACAAGTGGTAACAGCTCGATCGTGGCCAATATATCGTTTCCTCAATTGGCTTATGTGGGTGATTATTTCCAGCTTACTGCTTTCTCCAATCCGGAAAATAATTATATCAAAGATCTGGATTCATTTTCGGCGCTTACCTATATCGGAGGCAATGTGACAATACAAGCACAAAAAGCACTGACATCCTTTGAAGGACTCAAAAACGCTCTTGGAAAAGTGTTGGAAGGCGAATCTACATGGACGGTCAGAAATAATGCTTACAATCCGACAATCGATGATCTCAAAGCAGGGAAATGGAAACAGATATAACGTCAAAAACAAAAATTCAATGGTAACAAATAAGATAACCCTTCGTTTCGGCGTGGTTACACTGCTGATCTTACTGGCCGCTTTGAGCCGGCTGATTCCTCACCCTGCCAATTTTGCACCCATAGGTGGCATGGCGTTATTCGGTGCGGCATATTACAGCAGGCGCCATTGGGCATTTATCATTCCCATCGTCTCAATGTGGATCAGTGACCTGATATTGAACAATGTGGTACATGCAGCCTTCTTCGACCGTTTTGTCTGGTTTTATGACGGAGCATGGTTCACGTACGGCGCCTTTGTCCTTATTGTGCTGATGGGGACCTTTACACTTAAAAAAGTGCGCGTGCCCAATCTGCTCTTCTCTACATTGGGGGCGTCGGTGATATTTTTTCTGATATCGAATTTTGGCGTTTGGTTCTCCGGAACAATGTATCCGAAGGATTTCGGCGGATTAGTCGCTTGCTACGCAGCGGGAATACCCTTCTTCAAAAACACTATATTGGGCGATCTGGTGTATTCAACAGCCCTTTTTGGGTTGTTTGAAGCATCAGTTTCCCTGTTTCCCTCTTTACGCAAAGATGCCCGTCGCCCTCCCGTGACGACAGGCCTATAAGGAATAAAGTTCGGGAACGCACACTTCTCTACTTTTTATTTATTATTTTGACAAGAAAGGCATTCCAGACAGATTGGTTTGCCTTTCTTTTTGCTTTGGAAAGGTAATTCCGTTTTTCCTGTTTCAAAATAACCGATAAAAACAAAATTCCTCGTCTGATGGGAACAAGCTCACTCAATTCCTTGGATGTGAAATATCTGACAAAATAATAAAATGGAAAACTCAACTTTCTCTTTTCTCAATACAAATTATCCCGTAAAAAATACAAATTATTTAAATACAGATATATACAAGATAGTAAAAATATTGTTGATAACTTTTTTGGAAAACTTTGCACTTTATTATTGAAGATAACTTATCTTTGTTTTGCATTTGGTTTTTATTCGCACAACCTAAAAAACGCTGTGAATAAAATGAAAAGGGAATGTCGTGAAAATCGGCAACAGTTCCCGCTGCTGTAAGCTCTATTTTAACAAACCTATGCGCAATACTCAATCCACTGGCCGTGACACCCTAACCTGTGAGAGGAATGGTGTAAGGCCGGGAAGGACGCGCAAAAGGAGGAGTAAGTCAGAAGACCTGCCAGATGTGTACACTTTTTGATCTCTTTCGGGTAAAAAGAGAGACGAAATTAAATGATTGCCTTTCCGGCAGCTGTTTTCCCGTATCGAAAAGTGTTGTAGCATTGACATTCTTCAAAAAATAAAAAATATATTCGTATGGGAAATCTAGTTATTCAGATTGTGAAACGGGACGGCAAACGTGTTCCCTTCTCCATTAAAAAAATAGAAAATGCCATTGCCAAAGCATTCCTTTCAGTAGGGGCGTTCGCCACCGAAGATGATTTCATCTCTATCCTCTCACGTCTCCACATTTCCGACGGGATGACGGTGGAAGAGATCCAAAACCAGGTCGAAACGGCGCTGATGGCAGAGAAATATTTTGCTGTCGCAAAATCCTATATGCTCTACCGGCAAAAGCATACGGAGACACGTGAGATCCGCGACAATCTGAACTTCCTGATAAATTATTGTGATGCACAAAACGCAGCTACAGGAAGTAAATTCGATTCCAATGCCAATGTAGAGAAAAAGAATATTGCCACACTTATCGGAGAACTGCCCAAGAAGAGTTTTATCGACCTGAACCGCAGGATGATTACCGACCGCCTGAAAGAAATGTACGGCAAGGAGCTGGCGGATAAATATATAAGCCTGCTGAACCAGCATTTCATCTACAAGAACGATGAAACCAGCCTGGCCAATTACTGCGCCAGCATCACCATGTACCCATGGCTGCTGAATGGCACCCTTGCCATCGGTGGAAACTCCACCCCGCCGACCAACCTGAAATCGTTTTGTGGCGGCTTTATCAATATGGTATTCATGGTATCCAGCATGTTGAGCGGCGCCTGCGCCACACCCGAGTTCCTGATGTACCTGGACTACTTTATCCGCAAAGAGTATGGCGACGATTATTTTACCCGCAACGGGAATGTCGTGGATCTCTCTAAACGGCAACGTACGCTGGACAAGGTGATCACCGACTGTTTCGAGCAGATTGTCTATTCCATCAACCAGCCTACCGGAGCGCGTAATTTCCAGGCTGTCTTCTGGAATATATCCTACTACGATAAATACTATTTCGAGAACCTGTTCGGTGAATTCCAATTCCCCGACGGATCCCGTCCGGTATGGGATTCACTCAGTTGGTTGCAGAAACGCTTTATGCGTTGGTTCAACAAAGAGCGCACCAAGACCGTACTTACCTTTCCGGTAGAAACCATGGCATTGCTCTCGAAAGAGGGAGATGTGCTGGACACCGACTATGGTGATTTCACGGCGGAGATGTATGCAGAAGGGCACTCCTTCTTCACCTATATGAGCGACAATGCCGATTCACTGTCGAGTTGCTGCCGCCTGCGCAACGAGATCCAGGATAATGGTTTCAGCTATACTTTGGGTGCCGGAGGCGTTTCTACCGGTTCGAAAAGTGTGCTGACCATCAACCTGAACCGCTGTATCCAGTACGCAAAACGTACAGGACAATCCTACACGGCGTTTCTCGAAGAGGTGGTCGATTTAACACACAAAGTACAGACCGCCTATAACGAAAACCTGAAAATGCTCCGGCAGAAAGGAATGCTTCCTTTGTTTGATGCCGGATTCATTGATATCAGCCGCCAGTATCTCACCATCGGGGTAAACGGGTTGGTAGAAGCTGCCGAATCGTTGGGCATCGAGATCAATCATAATCTCCGCTACGTGGATTTTGTACAGGAAATCCTGGGGATCATCGAACGGTATAACAAGAAATACCGGTCGAAAGAACTGATGTTCAACTGCGAGATGATTCCTGCCGAGAATGTGGGTGTAAAACATGCCAAATGGGACAGGGAGGACGGCTATTCGGTACCGCGTGACTGCTACAACAGCTACTTCTACCGGGTGGAAGACTCTTCGCTGAATGTGATCGATAAGTTCCGCCTTCACGGACGCGATTACATCGAACACCTTACAGGCGGATCGGCCCTCCATATGAACCTGGAAGAACATCTCTCGAAAGCACAATACCGCCAACTGCTGCGTGTAGCCGCTGCCGAAGGGTGCAATTACTTTACCTTTAACATCCCGAATACGGTCTGCAACGATTGCGGTAAGATCGATAAACGCTATCTCAAACAGTGCCCTGTATGCGCTTCCAAAAACCTGGATTACCTCACACGCATTATCGGCTATATGAAACGGGTAAGCAACTTCTCGGTCCCGCGCCAGGCGGAAGCATCCATCCGGTTTTATGGAAAACTGGAATCGGAAAAGGAGAAGGTGGCTTATTAAGAAACGTGATGTATTAAAATAAATGCGATATATTAAAAGAAACGGATCAGGATAAGATCCGCTGGAAATAAGCTGTTTGTATGTTGAAATATGTCGATTACGATATAGTCTTTCAGGAAATCCCCGATGAAGTAACATTGGCGGTCAACCTGTCGAATTGCCCGTACCGTTGTAAGGGATGCCACAGTCCGCACCTGCAGCAGGATATCGGGAAAGAGATGGATGAATCTGCACTGACCGGCTTATTGCAATTGTACGAAAGGGCGATTACCTGTATATGCTTTATGGGAGGGGATGCCGATACCGGGGAGTTATACCGGTTGGCGGATTTCGTCCGGACAAGCCGGGGAGGAAAGATCAAAACCGCATGGTATTCGGGAAACGACAGGCTGACGGAGAATTCGAAGGATCATTTTGATTTCGTGAAGACCGGCCCCTATATCGAAATGCTCGGGGGATTGAATAAGAAGGGAACCAACCAGCGCCTCTACCGGATCGAGGATGACAATATGACGGATATTACTCACCGGATGTATACTACTTCCGTTGATATATAAACTCTCTACAATTTTATTTATTTATTTTGACAGGAAAGGCATTCCAGATGATTGGCGTGCCTTTCTCTTTTTCACCTTCCCACTTATCCACACCCGTTAATCCAGCTTCAGCACTGCCAGGAACGCTTTCTGCGGAACCTCCACATTGCCGACCTGTTTCATTCGTTTTTTCCCTTCTTTCTGCTTTTCGAGTAGCTTTCGTTTACGCGAGATATCACCACCATAACATTTTGCGGTCACATCCTTCCGGACGGCCTTCACCGTCTCACGGGCAACGATTTTCGCGCCGATGGCCGCCTGAATGGCAATATCGAACTGCTGGCGCGGGATCAGTTCTTTCAGTTTCTCGCACATGCGCCGGCCAAAACTCTGTGCATTGTCTATATGGGTGAGTGTCGAGAGTGCATCCACCTGTTCGCCGTTCAGCAGGATATCCAGTTTTACCAGCTTCGACGGACGGTAATCATGAATATGGTAATCGAACGAGGCATATCCTTTCGATATACTTTTCAGCTTGTCATAGAAATCGATCACAATCTCACCCAGCGGCAGATCGTAAATGATCTCTACCCTGTCCCCTGAAACATACTCCTGTTTGATCAGGATGCCCCTCTTACCGAGGCAAAGGGTCATGATAGGGCCGATATAAGTGGTGTTGGTGATAACCGAAGCGCGGATAAAAGGCTCCTCAATGCTTTCTATAAGCGTGACATCGGGCAGGCCGCCGGGGTTATGCACCTCTTTCATATTTCCTTTCTTGTCGTACACCTTATAGGAAACGTTGGGTACCGTGGTGATCACATCCATGTCAAACTCCCGTTCTAACCGCTCCTGGACGATTTCCATATGGAGCAATCCGAGGAAGCCGCACCGGAAGCCAAAGCCTAACGCTACGGACGATTCCGGCTGGAAAGTAAGCGACGCATCGTTGAGTTGCAGCTTTTCGAGGGATGAACGGAGGTTCTCAAAATCTTCGCTGTCGATGGGATAGACGCCGGCAAAGACCATCGGCTTCACCTCTTCAAACCCTTCGATGGCCTTGGAGGCAGGCCGTTTCACATGGGTAATGGTATCCCCTACCTTCACCTCTTTCGAGGTTTTGATACCGGAGATAATATAACCTACATCGCCGCAACCGACTTCCTCTTTCGGTATCATATTGAGGCGCAGGATACCCACCTCGTCAGCATCGTACTCTTTGGCGGTATTGATGAATTTCACCATATCGCCTTTCCGCAGGCTGCCGTTCACGATCTTAAAGTAAGCGATGATACCGCGGAACGGATTGAACACCGAGTCGAAGATCAGCGCCTGCAACGGTGCCTCCGGATCACCCTGGGGAGCGGGTACCCGCTCAATGATGGCATGGAGTATCTCTTCGATGCCGATGCCTGTCTTTCCGCTTGCACGGATGATATCCGTACGGGGAATACCCAGCAGTTGCACGATCTGGTCTTCCACTTCATCAGGCATGGCGCTGTCGAGGTCGATCTTGTTAAGGATAGGGATGATCTCCAGGTCATGCTCGATAGCCATATAGACGTTCGAGATGGTCTGCGCCTGGATACCCTGGGCTGCATCGACCACCAGCAAGGCGCCTTCACAGGCGGCAATAGAACGCGACACCTCGTATGAGAAGTCCACGTGCCCCGGCGTGTCGATCAGGTTGAACGTATATTTCTCACCCTCGTATTCATAATCCATCTGTATCGCATGGCTTTTGATCGTAATGCCCCGTTCCCTCTCCAGATCCATATTGTCGAGCACCTGCGCCTGCAGGTCTTTTCCTTCTACGGTCTTGGTGAACTCCAGCAGACGGTCGGCCAGCGTACTTTTGCCGTGGTCTATGTGTGCAATAATACAAAAATTGCGTATATTCTTCATTTAGTTTTCTTCTTGCTCTAATTCTCCCGTTTCCCGGGATCACCTTTTCCTATTCTCCTCGTCTTCCAGTCTCCTTATCTCCCCAGTCACCTGGTCATAAAGTCTCCCCAGCGTTTCCACTTCTTCACTTCTTAAAGCCTTCCCACTATCTCACCTTCCCACTTTGTTAAAAGTCAGCGTTATTAGGTGTTCTCGGGAACGGGATCACGTCGCGGATATTGGCCATACCGGTAATAAACAGCATCAACCGTTCAAAGCCGAGGCCGAAACCTGAATGGGGTGCGGTGCCGAACTTACGGGTTTCGAGGTACCACCAGATCGGGTCGGTATTCATGCCGGTCTCCTCTATCCTCTTCATCAGCTTATCATAATCCGCTTCACGCTCCGATCCGCCGATGATCTCGCCGATCTTCGGGAAAAGCACGTCCATCGCGCGGACGGTCTTGCCGTCTTCGTTTTGTTTCATGTAGAACGATTTAATCTCCCTCGGATAATCGGTCAGGATAACCGGGCGTTTGAAATGCTTCTCCACCAGGTAACGCTCGTGTTCGGATTGCAGGTCGGCTCCCCAATATACGGGAAACTCGAACTTTTGCCCCGACTCTTCCAGTATCTTCACACCCTCGGTATAGGTCAGGCGGACAAAATCGTTTTCAATTACGAAATTCAGACGGTCGACCAGTTCTTCGTCATACATCTTGGCAAGGAATTCGATATCTTCCCTGCAGTGTTCCAGCATGTAGCGGATAAGATATTTCAGGAAATCTTCCGCCAGGTCCATATTATCATGGATGTCATAAAAAGCCATTTCCGGCTCGATCATCCAGAACTCCGCCAGGTGGCGGGGCGTATTGGAATTTTCGGCGCGGAATGTGGGACCGAAAGTATAGATAGCACCTAACGACATGGCTCCCAACTCTCCTTCGAGTTGTCCGGAGACGGTCAGGTTTGTCTGGCGTCCGAAGAAATCCTCTGAGAAATCCACTTTTCCCTCTTTATTGCGCGGCGGATTTTCTATGTCGAGCGTAGATACCTCGAACATGGAACCGGCCCCTTCCGCATCGGATGCGGTAATGATAGGCGTATGAAAATAATAAAATCCCCTGTCATTGAAATATTTGTGGATGGCATACGACAAATGGTGCCTCATCCTGAAAATCGCACCGAAAGTATTGGTACGTGGTCTCAGATGGGCTATTTCACGCAGGAACTCCAACGAGTGCCCTTTCTTCTGCAATGGATAGGTCGTAGGATCTGCCGATCCGTAGACCTCGATCTCCGTCGCCCGTATCTCCACGGACTGTCCCTGTCCCTGTGACTCCACCAGTTCGCCGTTCACGTTGATACACGCTCCCGTGGTGATAGGCCGAAGTAGCTCTTCATCAAAATTAGCTATATCGATAACTATCTGTATGTTATTGATAGTTGATCCGTCGTTCAAAGCGACAAAACCTACGTTCTTGTTTCCTCTGCGGGTACGCACCCATCCTTTTACATTGACTTCCTCTCCGAAATTTGTAAACCGTAATGCTTCTGCTATTTTTGTTCGTTGTATTTGCTTCATCTGATAACTACACTTTTCTCACTAAAGATCCTGTAAATATCTAACCTGTTCCCGCACGAAGCCGCACGGGAACAGGAATTATTTAATTAGACTACTTCTACGCCCAACAGAGACAAAACAAGTTTTGTCTCTGTATTCGCTAAACGAAATAGTTGTTGTTCGTTATTATTTATAATCGACGATAGAATTCTCCCGGGGAGAGCGTTCATTAATCGAACGCACCCATCCGGAGCATGTTCACCTCTTGTTCCGAGAGGTAACGCCATTTTCCACGTGAAAGTTTTTTCTTGGTCAATCCCGCGAAATAAACCCTGTCGAGCTTCATCACCCTATAGCCCAGTTTCTCGAAGATGCGACGGATGATACGGTTCCGGCCGGAGTGGATCTCGATACCTACCTGGGTGAGGTCTTCTTCCGTCACATAGCTGATGGCATCAGCATGGATTTCCCCGTCTTCCAATTCAATACCGTCGGCAATCATCTGCATATGCTCCATTGCCACCGGCTTGTCGAGCCATACCTGATAGATTTTCCGTTTTTCGTACTTCGGATGTGTTAATTTCGATGCCAGGTCGCCATCGTTGGTCAGCAGTAATACGCCTGTGGTAGCCCTGTCTAAACGTCCCACTGGATAGATCCTTTCCGAAGCGGCACTTTTTACCAGCTCCATTACCGTCTTGCGGTTTTCGGGATCGTCGGTCGTGGTCACAAAACCTTTGGGTTTGTTCAACAGTACGTACACCTTGCTTTCGAGCTGTATCGGCTGGTTGTGGAAGACCACTTGATCAGCACGGGTGATCTTGGTACCCAGTTCTGTTACTACCTCTCCGTTTACTTTTACCACACCGGCCTGGATAAACTCATCAGCTTCGCGGCGTGAGCAAACCCCTGCATTGGCCAGGTATTTGTTCAGACGGATAGGTGCGTTGGGATCGGCATTCTCTTTGTACTTGACCTGCTTGAACGGTTTTTTCTTTTTCAGCTTTTTCACAGGTTTGCCAGGCCTTCCGGGTCCTGGTCTACCCGGCCCGTTGGATGGCTGGTTACCCCAGCTCCGGTTATTATAGCCCCCGCCGCCGGTAACCCGTTGTGGCGACTGCGGACGTTCACCTACGCGGGGACGCCGTTTTCTCATGCCCCCTTCACTGTTCCCGCCGTAGTTTTCCTGACGGGAATCCCTGTTGTAATTCGGGTTGTAGGAAGATCTGTCCTGATGATACGATGATCTGTCCTGATTGTAAGATGGTCTGTCTTGATTGTAAGACGACCTGTCCTGGTTGTAGGATGGCCTATCCGGATTGTAAGACGGCCTGTTCTGATTATAGGACGGCCTATCCGAATAATAACCATCTTGCTGTGTTCTCCGCTCATTGCCGTAATTTCTGTTCGAAGAGTGTCTCTCATTGTTCGCGCTGTGATAACTCCGCCTTGGGCGCGATTCGTCATTGTTTGTTGTCATTGTTGCATTTACTTTTTGATTACATAATGAAACCTCACGGTTTTCTCTTTTTTTTAAAATCGCATTTTTTTCAAATTTCTACCGTCCGGCTAACCTCACCGGAAACGGATTTCTTTCAATTATTATTTACTGTGCACTTAAATTCCTGTATAATTTTGGGGTGTGATCTCTTTCAATTCCTGTTTTAGCTGTTCATTCACATCCAAATTGTCGATAAATTCCGAAATGCTCTCCCGGGTAATACGTGTATTGGTTCGTGTCAGAGCTTTCAGTGCTTCATAGGGTTTCGGATAACCTTCGCGTCTTAAAATGGTCTGGATTCCTTCGGCAACCACTGCCCAATTATTTTCCAGATCCCTCTCTATTGCTTCTCTGTTTAATAACAATTTATGAAGCCCTTTTGTTGTACTTTTCAGCGCAATTAGTCCATGCGCCATGGGTATGCCGATATTCCTGATCACCGTAGAGTCCGTAAGGTCGCGCTGCAACCTTGAGACGGGCAGTTTAGCCGCCAGGTGTTCCAGTAATGCATTGGCAATACCCAGATTCCCTTCGGCATTCTCGAAATCGATAGGATTCACCTTGTGAGGCATGGCCGACGAGCCGACCTCTCCTTCCCTGATCTTCTGCTTGAAATACTCCATCGATATATACTGCCATATATCCCTGGTAAAGTCAATCAGGATAGTGTGGATGCGTTTCATGGCGTCGAATGATGCCGCGAAAGCGTCGTAATTGGATATCTGGGTGGTATACTCTTCCCGGTACAGATCCAGTTTTTCCTGCAGGAAACGGTTTCCGAACAGTTTCCAATCGGTATGGGGATAAGCCACCCGGTGTGCGTTGAAGTTACCGGTCGCCCCACCGAATTTGGCCTTCGCCGGGATCCTTTTCAATACTTCAATTTGTCCTGTCAGCCTGTAGGTAAAGACCTTCATCTCTTTCCCCAGGCGTGTGGGTGATGCCGGCTGTCCGTGCGTACGCGCCAGCATAGGGATGTCCTTCCACTCATCGGCCAATGCATCGATATGGGAGACCAGCTTTTCCAGTTCAGGGATATAGACCTTGTGCAGTGCATCCCGCCACATCATCGGAGTAGCAGTATTATTGATATCCTGCGATGTCAATCCGAAATGAATAAACTCCTTGTGATCCGACAACTGAAGCGCATCGAATTTCTCTTTCAGAAAATACTCCACAGCCTTCACGTCATGGTTGGTGGTTTTCTCGATCTCTTTGATCTGCCGGGCGTCCTCTTCACTGAAATTAAGATACAAACCCCTCAGTTGTGCAAAGATACCCTCATCCTTCAGCGGAAGGATCCCCTCTTCACAGAGAGAGATAAAGTAGTCAATCTCCACCTGCACCCGGTACCGGATAAGCGCATACTCGGAAAAGAACGCATCCAGATCTGCGGTCTTATCCCTATATCGTCCGTCGACGGGTGAAATAGCTGTCAGTTGATCTAAATTCATTGTAATTTGTGTTCGTATTTCCTAACGAAAACGTTTATTGCGGATTAATATAATCGCTACCCCTATTTTGATGGTACAAAAATAGCGATAATTATAGAGCCATGAAAATATTTATAAAAATATTTGCAAAAAGTTTTGCAAGAAAATAAAATCGACTTATCTTTGCATCGCTTTTCAGGAAAGCAACCTCCACAGCGGTGGTGGGAATGGAAAAGCAAAATCGGGCGTTTAGCTCAGCTGGTTCAGAGCATCTGCCTTACAAGCAGAGGGTCGGCGGTTCGAATCCGTCAACGCCCACCGAGTTAAAAAGCTGTTTCACAGCAAATTAAAAACATAAAGCGAGTTGGTACAATTCTGTACTACTCGCTTTTTTTGTTAAAATCACCCTTATTTTTCACTATTAAAGTGAAATAAAATCAATATTTCTTTGAAATATCTTTGAAGTGATTTTGCGGGTTGTGCGGGATTGGTATTGTTGAACTATTTAAAACAAAACCAACGATGGCAACTTTTAAACCTGTTATATTTAAAGGTAAAGATCATATTAAATCAGACGGCACTACGAATATTAATATTCGTGTCTATCACAGGAAGATTTCTCAATACATTTCTACTCCATATTATATACCACCTGAGCACATGCTTGAAAGTGGCGGCATATCTCCGTTACACCCTAATGCAGATACCCTTGATTACGAAATTGGAGAATTAATTCAAAAACACAAAGGAAACTTTATAAAGTTAGGTACAAATCGGACCTCAAAAATGTCTTGTACAGAATTAAGGGATATCCTTATTTCCATGTCGGAGCCTCAATCTGATTTTATCGACTTCGTGGATTTCTCGAAAAAGGTCGTCGAGGGGACGAAAAAGAAAAAAACGGCTTCATGGTATGACAACTCAATCAATTCCTTTAAAAAGTTCTGGAAAAGCGAAAAGATTAATGCTTGCGATGTGATGGCAAACCGTATAAGAGAATATAAGGAATATTTGGAAAAGAATGACCAGGAGCCGGGAGGAATAAGTAATTACATGCGAGGTATTCGATCACTCTACAATAAATGTAAGAAGCATTATAACAAGGAAGACTACAATATAATCCTTATACCTAATGAACCTTTCAAGGGTGTGGATATTCCGGAATATAAACGCAAAAAGAAGAATGTCCCTGTCGATATAGTCAGGAAAATAAGGGATGGTCACTTCGACACTGATTGGGAAAATATTGGGCAGGATATGTTCATGATCATGTTTTACCTGATGGGAATCAATGTAAACGATTTATTCAATTTGAAGGAACCTAAGTATGGCAGGATAGAATATGAGCGTTCTAAAACGGATACAGACGGCAATACTCACATGTATCCATTATCTATAAAAGTAGAGCCGGAATTGCAGAAATTGTTTGATAAATATAGTTCCGGCTATTTCTTTTCCGATATAAAAACGCGGTATGCCAATTCATATAACTTTATGAGAGCGATAAACAAGGGATTGAAAATGATAAGCGAAAAATTGGATATTCCCAAAATAACAAGCAATTGGGCACGTCATTCCTGGGCCAGCATTGCACGAAATAAGGCGAAAGTGTCAAAGGCTGATGTTGATTTTTGTCTCGGCCACGTTAACAACGATTATAAGATGGCTGATATCTATATTGAAATAGACTACAGCATCTATGATAAGACAAACAGGAAGGTTCTTAGACTATTGAGCGGGGAAAAGAAGGAAAAGAAGAAGATGATGAAGAAGAAAAATAAATTAAAAAAAATGGAGAAAAAGTTTGCAAGTTAAAAAATAAGCCATACATTTGCATCCATTAAAGCGAGTTGGATTCTAAGCGAAAGTTTAGGGTTCAACTTTTTTTGTTTATATACCCTACTCTATTATTACCGCCTAACACCCTCTCAACCAAGCCGGGCACTTTACAAAGTGTCATGGATAATCCAAAAACATACGAAGAATTTCTAAAGTCGAAAATAAAGATCTCGGAGAATTTCGGGTTTATACTCGATATAGATGAGATTAACCCCAATTTGAAGCCGCACAACAAGCTGATGGTGAAATGGCTTGTCGAGGGCGGAAAACGTGCCTGTTTTGCCTCTTTCGGGTTGCATAAATGCCACGGAAAGGGTACGCCTATCTTAATGCACGACGGATCTATAAAGAGTGTCGAGGATATTGCCATAGGTGATAGGATAATGGGAGATGACAGTAATCCCCGGACTGTTACCGATCTTGCAAGAGGCCGTGAAGAATTATACAGAATAACTCTCAAGAATGGAGATAGCTATATCTGTAATGAATCACACATTCTCTCATTGAAAGTTTCCAATAAATATAGAGGCTGGAAAATGGGTGACGTGGTTAATATGCAGTTAAGGGAGTATTTCAAACTACCGGCTTATGCCAAAAGAAATTGCTTTAAGCATTATAAGGTAGCGGTAGATTTCCAAAAACAAGAAGTTCCGATGCAACCATACCTATACGGTGCATGGCTTGGAGATGGAATAAAGAAAACCCTCGGATGGTGTATTAATGACAAGGACGTTGAAATTGTCAGGGAGATAAAAGCGTTTGCCGTTGAAAAAGATTTAAACGTCCGTACGGAAGAAGGGAGGGGTTGCACTAATTATTTTTTAGCAAGAAAAATACAGGGTAGTGCAAAGCATATTGATGAGTTCTATTTTCTGAAAAATTGCCATGAACATAATGATTTAAGAATCGATAAAAGGTATTTGGTGAATGACAGAAAAATCAGGCTCGAATTGCTTGCCGGGTTAATCGACACGGACGGCAATTTAAAAGATAAATGTCTGCGGATAAATACTAAATACGAGGGGATGCGGGATGATATTCTATATCTCGTTCGTTCTCTTGGATTATCAGCAAGCCATAACGTGCAATACATTGATGAAATTCCATATTATACCATCACGATCAGTGGTAACACTGATATTGTTCCATGCAAAACAAGAAAGAAAGCCGGTCAAAGATTACAGATAAAAACGCCTCTTGTTTACGGATTTGAAGTGAAACCTTTGGGGTTGGGTGATTATTACGGATTTTCTATAGACGGAAACCATCTTTATCTATTGGGCGATTTTACCGTAACCCATAACACAGTTACCCAGCTTGAAGCTGTGAGGTGTACTCTTAAAAAACTTGGATATGGTAGAGGACTGATTGTTTGTCCACTGTCAGTTAAACAAGAGTTTATTGAGGATGCTAAAAATATATTAGGATGGAATGAAGATCAGTTACCTAAATTCATCCGTCGTAATAACGAAATCACCGGTGAGGGTGGAATATATTTAACCAATTACGAAAGTATCCGGGACGGTCGCCTTGATCCCCGATTGTTCGAGGTTGCAAGCCTGGATGAAGCTTCTGTATTGCGTGGCCTGGGTGGTTCAAAAACATTCCGTGAATTCATGCGGTTGTTTACCGGTGATGCCGGTCCTATGCAAGTCCGTAGAGGTGCGGAGAATATCAAATACCGCTTTGCCGCAACCGCTACACCATCTCCGAATGACTATATAGAACTATTGGCTTATGCTGACTTTCTCGGTATAATGGATGTTTCCCAGGCGAAAACGAGGTTTTTCAAACGGGATAGTACCAAAGCCGATAAACTAACCCTCCACACCCACAAGGAAGAAGAATTCTGGTTGTGGGTTTCTTCCTGGGCTTTATTCGTCAATAAACCATCCGATATTACCGGTAACCCCGCCGATGATGAGGGATATATTTTGCCTGAACTTAATTTGCGTTGGCATGAGATACCTGCAGATCACTCGGAAATAACAGTGGAAAAGGGTGGACAATTACAGATGTTTAAATCCGAAGCGCTCGGGTTACAGCAATCGGCAAAGGAAAAACGCCGTAGCCTGGATAAACGCATCGAGAAGATGCTCGAATTACGAGCAGAAGATCCCGAAGCGCATCGTATCATCTGGCATGATCTGGAAGATGAGCGCCACGCTATCGATAAGGCAATACCTGGTATTACTTCCATCTACGGCTCACAGGACTATGAAAAACGGGAGCAAAACATCCTTGATTTCTCATACGGCCGTGTACCTGAATTATCCGCAAAGCCGGTTATTGCAGGATCAGGATGTAATTTTCAAAGGTATTGCAGTTGGGCGATCTATTTAGGTATCGGCTACAAATTCAACGATTTTATACAGTCCATTCACCGCCTGCAGAGATTCCTTCAAAAAGATGTAGTGCGGATCGATTTAATCTATACCGAAACAGAAAGAAACGTCCGCAAATCACTTGAAAGAAAATGGCAAAATCACAACAAACTAATCAACAAAATGACAGAAATAATCAGAAAATACGGTTTATCCCATTCCGAAATGGCTCAACATTTGGCCCGAAAAATGGGAGTTGAAAGGGTCGAGATATCGGGAAAAAACTTCCGCTTGGTAAATAATGACAATGTAGTAGAACTCTCCAATAAAGAGAAGTACCCTGACAATACAGTAGGATTGGGGCTCACATCCATTCCATTTTCATCCCAATATGAATACTCTCCCAATTATGCCGATTTCGGGCACTCTGAGAGTAATGAAGAATTCTTCCGGCAAATGGATTACCTAACACCGAATGTCTACCGCACGTTGATGCCCGGACGTCTGCTCGTGGTCCATGTGAAAGACAGGATCGTGCCGATGGGGTTGTCAAAGATGGGAGTTCAAACCGTGTATCCATTCCATATCGACACTTATAATCACTATGTGAAGCATGGATTCGCCTACATGGGTATGAAAACAATAGTTACCGATGTAGTTAGGGAAAACAATCAAACCTATCGCCTCGGATGGACGGAGCAATGTAAGGACGGTACCAAGATGGGTGTAGGTATGCCTGAGTATCTTCTTTATTTCCGAAAGCCGCAAACAGACCTGACAAATGCTTATGCCGATATTCCGGTAGAAAAAGAAAAAAAGGACTGGGATAGAAAAGCCGAAGAATGGATGAATCCTGACGGTTATTCCCGTGCACGTTGGCAATTCGATGCCCACGGATATACACGTAGTTCAGGTAACAGGGGTATTACACCCGAAGAACTGGCGGCAATGGACCACAAACAGATCTTCCAGTGGTTCAAAAAATACTCACTTAGTGAGGTATGGGATTTCGAATATATCGTGAAAATTGCCGAAACATTGGAGATGCAGGGAAAGCTTCCCTCCGGATTTATGCTATTGCAGCCTCAGAGTTGGAGTGACGAGGTGTGGACTGATGTTACCCGTATGCGTACATTAAACAGTTCACAATGGAGTAAGGGGAAAGAGATGCATCTTTGTTTAGCGAAAGGTAGTTTGATTTTAACACGGGATGGATATAAAGAAATACAGGATCTCAATATAGGAGACAACGTTTTAACCCATAACGGAAATTGGAAGCCTGTTATCGCAAAGGCTTGCACCGGTGTTAATCCAGTTGTTCAGGTGAAAGCACAAGGGGTAGCAAATCTAACCCTGACATCCGACCATAAAATTTGGACACGAAAGAATAATAAGGCCCGACGCCTTGATTATCTACCATCAACCGAACCGGAATGGATAGAATCAAAGGATGTGAAGGGTGGCTTTGTCAATTTAAAACTACCGGAGACAGAAGAAAGCCAATTCACCGAAAAAGAATGGTGGTTGATCGGTAGATATTTGGCGGACGGTCATTATCACGGCGCTCGCAATCAATTCTTCATATCTGTCGGTAGCAAAAAAATCGATGAATTTAAAAGCATTTGCGGTGAATTTATCGGGCATGAAAACATAGCAGAAGGTTGTTCGCAGTTCGGATTAAACCTATCATCTATCGAGTTAAGAAACATGCTACACAAATGTGGTCACGGTGCGGAAAACAAACAAGTGCCGATAGAGGGTATTTGTCTGAGTGCTGAAAAATCGGAATCGCTTTTAAGCGGGTATCTTGCTGGTGATGGTAATAAAACAAGAAATCAGGTCGCAGCATGCTCTATTTCCCGTGCATTGATGTTGGGCATGGCTATGGTCGCCCAACGTGCGAGAGGAGTGATCGCATCCGTATTCGCAGGAAAGAAACCGGGTAAACACAACATCCAAGGTCGAGAGGTCAACCAGAAACAACTATGGCAATTATCATGGCGGAACGGGGATCGTTCATTTGGAAAGATACTCGACGATGGAGCATGGCGACCCGTTAGGGGTGTTACCGATAAAGGGATAGCCGAAACCTGGACAATTCAGGTTGCGGATGATGACAGCTATACAGCTGAGGGATGTATCGTAAAGAATTGTCCCCTTCAATTCGATATCGCCGACAGGGTTATCGAACAGTTAAGCAATCCCGGCGAGATCGTCCTTGATTTCTTCAGTGGTCTCGGTACGGTTCCATACCGTGCAATCCTGAAAGGGCGTATCGGTTGGGGTATAGAATTGAGTAACCCCTACTTTATTGACAGTGCCGTGTATTGCAAAGGCGCCGAACAGAAAGTCAATATGCCATCATTATTTGACGCCTTGAAAGATGGGCCCTTAAAAGACGAATTACAAGAAGCTATTTAAAATTTCAATAACTATTTAAAACAGAACAACAATGAAAATCAACATTTCAAAAAATCAACTGCTCAACAAATTGAGGGTTGTAGGAAAAGTGGTAAAAGGATCGAAAGAGGTAATGTACAGCACGTTCCTTATCAAAGCGGAAAATGGAAAGATGCTTAACATTACCGGTTCTGACGAATTAGGACGTATCGAAACATCTGTTGAATGTAATATTGAAGAAGTGGATGAAAAGCCCTTCCTGCTTGACGCAAATACCCTCCTGAACGGGCTGAAAGAACTGCCGGAACAGCCGATTACGATCGATGTGGATGCCGTGAAGGTGGTTGTTAATTATGCTGTCGGCAAATTCGAGATGGCTGCTCAAAACGCGTCTGTCTATCCGTCGATGCCTGAAATGAAGAATCCTTCTAATTTCAAAGTGCCTGGCAGTATCTTATCGAAAGGGTTCGGTACCGTGTCAAAGTTCGCTATGTCGGACGATACATTGCGCCCGATAATGACAGCGGTAAATCTATCCAATAACGACAATCATATAGCCTTCGCAGCCTCGACCGGCCACGTGTTGGCCGTTTATGAAGAAGATATTACCGGCACACTAAATTTCAACTTCAACGTGCCGCAAAGGATTGCTAAGATCGTAACGGATCTTATCCCGGCCGATGATACCGATATCGATGTTTCCGTCACAGAAACGAACGCTTGCTTCAAATTGGGTGAATATACCGTGACATACCGGCTGGTTGAGGGGAAATATCCCAATTTCCGGGCTGTAATCCCAGCGCCAGCGGACACAAAGATGAATATCAATTGTACCGATCTTATTTCTGCCGTAAGCCGTATATCCGTCTTTTCTAACAGTGTTTCATCTATGGTGACACTCGATATCACGGACAATATTTTGAGCCTCACGGCGGAAGATATTGATTATTCACGCAGCGCAAAGGAAACGATGATGCTGGGTGAAGTATATAAGCCGTTTAAAATCGGTTTCAAAAGCAGCTTCCTTGTAGATGTGTTGAAAACGATCAGCGTCGATTCTTATAATACCGAAATCCTGTTTTCAGGATCGAGCCGCGCGGCTGTTTTCCATCCGGAAAATTCGGAAAAGGTCACGATAATATTAATGCCGATGCAGGTGCAATAACTAAACACTATAAAATTAAAATTATGACAGACAGTAAAAAAATATTAGGATTGTTCCACATGATGCACCTTCTTGAAATAATCAAGAACGAGGATATTGAATACTATTACATTGACCTCTTTTCCGGCGCCGGCGGTACCACAACAGGGGTAGAGAAAGCAATTATCAACGGAAAAAAGGCAGCCCGTGTAATTGCATGTGTAAACCATGATGTAAATGCAATTGAAAGCCATTTCGCGAATCACCCGCATACACTCCATTTCAGGGAAGATATCCGCACTTTGGATTTATCACTGATCGTATCACTTGTGAAAAAGATCAGGATGATGAAACCCGATGCAAAGATCGCATTGGGTGGATCATTGGAATGTACGAATTTCAGCAAAGCAAAAGGCGGTTTGCCCCGTGATCCGGATAGCCGCACACTTGCCGAGCATCTATTCAGGTATATAGAGCATATCGACCCGGATTACATTCAGATCGAAAACGTCGAGGAATTCATGGCTTGGGGTGATGTTGACGAAAGAGGTAAACCGATCAGCATGAAAAAAGGGTGTAGCTATCAGAGATGGGTACACAATGTAAAGAGTTACGGGTATGATTACGATTGCCGTATTCTGAATGCAGCTGATTACGGGGCTTACACTTCACGCAGACGGTATTTCGGAATATTCGCAAAGTATGGACTACCTATTGCATTCCCGGAGCCTACACATGCAAAGAATCCTCCAAAAGGTGATCTTTTTGGCACCGAGTTGAAAAAATGGAAAGCAGTTAAAGATGTGCTTGATTTGACAGACGAGGGAAAATCAATTTTCGGTAGAAAAAAAGATTTGGCGGAGGCGTCATTGGATAGGATCTTCTCGGGTCTGGTCAAGTTCGTGGCGGGTGGTAAGGATGAATGGTTGTTGAAATATAATTCTGTGAATGGGAAGACAGGAAAACATAACCCTCCCGGACTTGATGAACCATGCCCAGTTGTTGCGGCTCAGGGAAGATTAGGCGTTGTTCAGGCCAAACGGTTCATGGCGAAATATTACAGCGGTAGACCGGATGGCAAAGTTATCCCAATAGATGGGCCTGCAGGAGCAATAAAAACAGTAGATAGCCATAGCCTTGTTACGGGGAAATTCATTTCAGCCTATTATGGTAATGGATTTAACAGTTCTATCAAAGAACCTTCCCCGACAATACCCACAAAAGACAGATTTTCGCTTATCAATCCGAAGTTTTTAACGTCATACAATTACAAGGATGAACCGAAAGATTTAGATTCCCCGTGCCCTACTGTTTTGACGAAAGACCGGTTCGCACTGACAACACCGGTGCATTTCATAGATCAACAGTTCGGACAATCCAAAGCGGCAGATATCAATAAACCGTTAGGAGCCTTAACGGGAAATCCGAAATATAACGTCGTGCAATGCGAAAAATGGTTGATGAATACGAATTTCAACAACATAGGTTCTTCTCTGGATGATCCTGCACCGACCATCACCGCAAACCGGAAATGGCACTACCTGATGGATGCGCAATATTCACGTGTCGGGAATAGCATAGATCAACCCTGTTTCACCCTGATTGCACGTATGGATAAAACGCCTCCGTATCTGGTGGAAGCTTCTACCGAAACAAAGGATATCCCTTCATTCATCAAGATCCATGGCAATTTAATCATCTATGAGATTTACGATACCGATAGTCCGAAAACAAAGGAGATAAAGGAATTTATGGCTCTTTACGGTCTGATCGACATCAAAATGCGGATGCTCCGTATTCCAGAATTGAAACAGATCATGGGATTTCCGAAGGATTACAAACTGATCGGAACGCAGGCCGAACAAAAGAAGTATATCGGGAACGCCGTTGAGGTAAATATGTCGATGTTCCTGTGCATGGCATTGGTTGCAGCTATAAATAAACACGGTAAGGCAAAAATTGCTATATAATGGCATTCATTCGGATAGATAGAAATTTCTTCGAGGGCAAATTCTGGCAGTCTGAACGCTCCTTTTCTCAGGCCGAAGCGTGGCTCGATCTTATACAGATGGCGCGATTTGAGGCGGAGACCGCTACCAAAATATTGGCTAACGGGAGGCGAGTAAGTGTCAAACGAGGCGAAATACACGCCAGCTTGCGATACTTATCCTCCCGTTGGGGATGGGGAGTCGATAAGACCAGACGGTTCATAGAAAACGCCAAAAAAGATAATGACATCGAACACCGAACCGAACAGGGAGAAAGCATTATAAAACTCTGTAATTATGATGCTTATAATCCATTAAAATGCGATGATCGAACAGCAAACCAAACACCAACCAAACACCGACCAAACACCGACCAAACAAATAATAAGAAAGTAAAGAAAGAAAAGAAGAATAATATACCCCCCTCACCCCCCAAGGGGGAGGTCGCAAAAGTAGATTCTTTGAATTCAAAGGCTCGAAAATTATTTGAAGGTTATTTCCGGGAAACGTTTGGGAGTGATTACTACTGGGAGCCAAAAGATGCCGGCAATATGTCGAGGTTGATCAAAAAATTGAATTTCCAGCGGAAACAAAAAGGCCTTGAATGTTCGGATAATGGCATACTTGAAGCGCTTGAATACCTGTTGCGATCTATCGATGATGGTTGGATATTCGAGAATTTCAGCGTATCAAACATCAATTCAAAATTTAATGAAATTTTATCACAGGCAAGGTCAAAACGAAATGGAAAGACTAAACGAGATAATCCCGATGCGGACAGGCTTGAATGGCTTGCAAGAAAGGCAGAGGAAGCATTCTCCGGCTGATATGGCGGTTATTCAGAAGTATGGTGACGGAGAGCGTTTTGCGGAAATATTCAATCCTGACTTGCAAAAGGTTTGTGCTCAAAATATCGAGAGATCATTCTCCGGTGATGCACCCACTATTGCGTCTGCCATAAGCGCCTATAACGTCGAACAGGTTAGGGTGTGGATACTGGCGCAAATCGAGAATATAAATCAATTTGCTGGCACGAAAAACAAGATGAAACCTAATCAGATGATGATGCTTTCCGATATAATCCTCACGGAATATTACTACCTGAAAGCCTCTGAATTGCTGCTCTTTTTCTTCCAGTTCAAATCGGGCAGGTATGGCGAATTGTACGGCTCGGTGGATCCTCTCCGTATATCATCCGCCCTGGTTGAATTTGCTTCGTACAGACGGGGCATGATTTCAAAAATCGAGGATGGGAAGAGGCGGAAAGAAAGCGAGAAATCAGAACGGGAAAAAGTGGCAATTACCGAAAGGGAGTACCGTATGAGAAAGTTGGCAAAAAGCGGCAAGAAGTGGAAAATGAAGCGCAGATGAACCAGGAGATCAACAACTACATCGAAAAAGCATATTCCAGATGGCTTGACTATTCGAAATATCACTGCTCATGCGCCGGTATCGAAGATGAAGCTGTCGACGTTCTGAATGAAGTCCTATGCGATTTGCTTCAAAAGCCGGATAAGAAGTTGATGGATTTGTATGCCAGGAAATCAGGTAAATATACGGAATTAGACTTCTTTGTTCTCCGGATGATAAAGCTGAACGCCACTTCCCCCACTTCGCCGTATCGGCATCAATACAAATCTATACCGGTAGATGTGAATGTGGATTACACCAGACTGGATATAGAAGATGAGGAATATTCCGACTATGACCGTCCAGGGGAAATACTCGAAAAAACACAAACGATCAGGAAGATTCTTGATGAGTTGAACTTGTCTTATAAAGCAAGGCGGGTTTTCTCCTTTAGATTTTTCGAGGGTGAAAGGTTCTGCGACTGGCCGGGAAAAGAGAGTGAAAAGGAATTGTTTGATATTTATTATCGCGTGGTGGATTTGGTTAAAGAGAAGTTGAACAATAAAACGCTATTTTGATTTATATTTTATTCAAAAACAATGAGTGATATAAAGTTCGATTCAAAAAACTATCGTATTCATACAGACAAGAACAAACGTATTATCCGGAAAAGCCTTGAAGATTGCGGTGCCGGGCGTTCCGTGTTGGTTGATAAGGACAATTTCCTGATTGCCGGTAATGGGGTATATGAACAGGCCCAGGAGTTGGGTATTCCAGTCCGTGTCATTGAAACAGATGGCAAAGAACTTGTTGTTGTAAAACGGACCGATTTATCTTCCGATGATGAAAAGCGTAAACTACTCGCATTGGCCGATAACCAGGCATCCGATACATCCATGTTCGATATGGAACTGGTAGTTGAGGATTTTGATTTTGATGTTTTGCAAGAGTTTGGTTTTGACACACCTGAATATAAGAATTCAGTGCTGAAAAGAAACGCCTGGGGCAGCGGCGGTGATGAATCAAGGTGTGATATGAGCGATAATATCAAATTGCATAAAAAAGGTGATTTTTATTTCACTTCTATTTGGCAGAGATCAGAAGAAGGGAGACCTTTGTCTGATATAAAAAGCGATATCAATATGGTCAACTATTTTGCGAAAACAATGACAAGCTTTATCCCGGCATTACTGGGTTACAATCTGTCTCCTGATTACTGCATTATAACTACCCCGAAGAGGCGAAACAAGGAAACAAATTTCGCAACGGAAGTTTGTAAGATCATATCAAAAGATTTGCATGTAAATTTTTACGAGGATGCTTTATTGTGTAGTTCCAAAAAAAGGGTAAATGCTGTTTTCAGGCTAATACATGAGATACCTGAAAAGAATATCATTATTTTTGATGATATCATCACTACCGGTTCAACCTTAATCGCAGCAAATAATGCATTGAGATCGAAAAAAAATTGCGTTTTTCTTGTCGGAATAAATAATAATAAGTAGTCTTGCACAAAAATATGATAATCAATAAATTAATAAAATATTATGAGAGTAGCAGTTGTTGGAAGTAGGGGTATCGACAATATAGATTTATCGGTTTATATTGATGAAATACCGGATTTGATTGTTTCGGGCGGAGCAAAGGGGATGGATCAGGTGGCTGAACGGTGGGCCAAAATAAAGGGTATTGAAACGCTAATCTTTAAACCGGAATATGAAAAGTTTGGAAGAGGCGCCCCGTTGAGAAGGAATGCCACCATTGTGGATAATAGTGATATTGTTTATGCGTTCTGGGATGGGATTAGTAAAGGTACAAAACATACGATCGATTACGCTAAAAAGGTTGGTAAAAAGGTTCGGGTTTTTATCATAGGACAATAAACCAAATCAATCCAGTAAAAGGGTTGCAGAAAATGCAGCCCTTTTATATTTTAATGGAAAACACCCATGGCAAAGTATAATAAAAAAATAGTTGAAAGAATCTGTGAGCTCATCAGTGCAGATAGTTATACTATTGCCGAAGTTTGCAGGCATGTCGGAATATCGGAAAGAACGTACTATGACTGGTTGTCCAAAAATGCAGAATTTGCAGACGCTATAAAAAAGGCCCAGGACAATTTTAATGAACTGATCATCGTAGAGGCAAAGAAATCCCTTGTAAAGATGATCCGGGGTTATACCGTTCAGGAAAAAAGAACCATCACAGCTGATACCGGCAAGAAAGATGAGGATGGTAAAGCAATCGTGAGAGTGAAAGAACATTCGGTTACAGACAAACACTATCAACCTGTGCCGGCTGCCGTGATCTTCGCATTGACAAACCGTGATCCGGATAATTGGAAAAACCGTATGGAGAATAAGGTATCTGCCGAAGTGGGCATTAAAAGTCATTTGGAAAATCTATCTGATGAAGAACTGCAAAAGATTGTAGATGGCGACGACGTTAAGTGATAGAGAGATTTTGCTACGTAAAGCGGAAGCGGCTATAATATTACGCAAGCGTGAGGCCCGGAATGATTTCTGGGCTTATTGCTTGTATATGGATCCTTCGTTCTTTTCACGTCGTCCATTTTTAAAAAAGGTAGCGGAAGCATTTATCCGCGTATTTGTCGCATATTCTAACAATGTGATATATCGGCTCGCTGTGAGTATGCCACCTCGTGCCGGAAAATCTTACATAACGTCACTTTTCATCTCGTGGATGTTCGGACACTTCCCCGAAGAATCGGTTATGAGGAATACATGTGCCGATCCACTCTATAATAAACTATCCTATGATACCCGTGATATTGTTCGCTCCCGGAAGTACAGGGAAATATTCCCGGAAATCAAACTAAAGGCTGATAAACAAAACGTACACGGCTGGTCTATCGATGGCGCAAGGCAGGTATCATATTTTGGCGCGGGTGTTGGTGGTACGGTGATCGGGTTCGGTGCATCCATGTTGGCTATTACCGACGACTTGTATAAATCACTCGAAGATGCTTTGTCTGATAACAACAATGAAAAAACATGGAGTTGGAAACAGGGTACGCATGATTCACGCATTGAGGGCAATTGTTGTTCTATCGATATTGGTACTCGCTGGTCGGCTAATGATGTTCTCGGTCGATTAGAGGAGTCCCGTGATGGGAATTACTATGATGAAGTGATCCGCATTGCCGCACTTGATGAGAATGACCGTTCATTCTGCGAAGATGTACATACGACAGAATATTACCATGAATTGCGAGCCGAAACGGATGATAGCATCTGGATGGCTGAATACATGCAAGAACCCTATGAGGCTAAAGGGTTACTCTTTCCAAAATCCGAGTTGTTACGTTTCAAGCGTGCCGATGTCGAGAGTCGCGAACCTGATGGGAGGATTGGCGCTACCGATGTGGCCGATGAAGGGGAAGATCATTTTAGTTCGCCAATGGGGCCTGTGTTCGGTCAAGATATATTCATCACGAATGTTTTGTTCACAAAAGAAGCCGTTGAAATAACCGCTCCCCGCCTGGCACAAATGATAATCGATTTGCGATTAGATCAAATGCGTATAGAATCCAACAATGGGGGTAAGATATTCGCAAATGACGTTAGACGGCTCGTGAAAGAAAATTTACCCCGGCATCGTAAGCTATGTCAGATACAGGCACGCCCTACCACGAAAAATAAAGAAACCCGGATATTGATGAAATCCGGGTGGATAAAAAAACATGTGCATTTCCTTGATGAGTCTGAATACCAAAAAGGCTCCGACTATTGGTGGTTCATGAAGTTTCTCACCTCTTACAAAAAGGAAGGCGGGAACAAACATGATGATGCTCCTGATAGTTTAACTATCCTAGCGGAATTTGTCGAGTCAATAGGGCTAATGAAGCAACAAAATAAACCCAAGGTTGATAGGCCTGTGATTGTGGGATAGTTAGAATATCAATTTGAAAATATATGCCAATAAAATAGCATAGGCAGCAACCACAATTGAGATCTTTAACCAGAAAATCACCCATGCACAATTTGCATATTTACAAGGAGCGTCAAAATTATCATTTTTGCAGGCAACCCCGTGCTTTTTCTCTAATTTTCTAAAATACCAAAACCAAATCAATGTTTGATAAACATAATGGGCAACATCGAAAATCAAATATAAAACCAATAGAAATAGAACCCACAATAAAAGCGCAGGGATATATCCTGGCTTGAACCCCTCAAGTCCGCCAATCAATATCCAGACCACACCAAACCCCATAAACGAGAGGTTTCTCGTTATGTCGCTTAATTTACCTGAAAAATCTTCGTAGTCTTTTTTATAATCAGATATTTTCATTCTTTTCTCTCCCTTGGTCCAGTCCCGGAGGTTCCTTTATCGGATTTATTACTGCTGGGTTTTCCACTATCGTAATTACGACGATATTCATTATAATCGGTACTGTCTTTTCTCGTTGGTCTAATAGGCTGTTTGGATTGTCCGCCTTTCTTTTCACTCATTGATTTAAAATTTAAATAGTTAATGTTTATTTTTAACGATTGCAAATATAGCTAAAAACTTTAATCCCTTTTATATTTTAAGAATAAAATATAATGGGTGTACTAAATAAAAACGGAGCCCTCTATTTTGCTTCCGGGATCGATAATTCAGGCCTTAAAAAAGACGCCGAAGAGGCAAAACGATACCTGAATGATATTTCTGAATTTGCAAAGAAAGCCGGTATCACGTTAGGCGCCGCTTTCAGTGTTGGAGCATTAAAACGGTTCGGTCAGGAGGTTATCAACGTCCGGGGCGAAATGCAGATGCTCGAATCGTCGTTCGATGTATTGCTCGGCGGGAAAGGTGTATCCGGCTTCCTGAATGAGTTGAAGCAATTTGCGGTCGACAGTCCGCTATCGCTTACCGGCGTATCCAATGCAGCTCAAACACTACTCGGTTTCGGTATTGAGGCTGAAAGGGTAATGCCAATCGTCAAACAGTTGGGTGATGTATCTATGGGAAACGAACAGCGTTTCCAATCCCTTTCACTCGCATTCGCACAAATGTCTTCTGCCGGCAAGCTGATGGGACAGGATCTATTGCAATTCATCAACGCCGGGTTCAACCCGCTTCAAATCATATCTGAGAAAACAGGCAAATCAATCGGGGACTTACGTAAAGAGATGGAGTCCGGCGCGATAACTTCCGATATGGTCGCCGATGCGTTCCGTACCGCTACCGCCGAAGGTGGTAAATTCTACGGGATGACGCAAAAGCAGGCGGAAGGTATCAAGGGGTTGCAGGCTCAACTGGAGGGTGGTTTGCAGGATGCTTTCAACAAGATAGGAAAATCACAAGAGGGGTTAATTGCGGGTGGGTACAAGACTGCCATATCGCTTGTTGAGGACTATGAAAAGGTCGGCCGGGTAATAACATCCCTCATCGCTACTTACGGGGCATACAAGGCCGCCCTTGTGGTTGTAACGACGGCTGAAAGCGGTTGGACGTTGGCACAAATGACAAAATACAAATGGTTGGTGATGGTCGAGCGTGCGCAAAGGCTATTGAACGCTACGATGCTCAAAAACCCCTATGTTGCTGTTACAACTCTCGTGGTCGGTCTGATTACAACTCTCATAGCCCTGAAAGACCGGACTACGGCTGCCGAAAAAGCACAAAAACGCCTGAATGATCTACTCGATGAAGCGAAAGACCGGAAAGAGGCTTTGAAAACGAAAGGCAGTGAATTGATCGCTGTATTGACAAGCGAGACCGCAACCGTCTATCAGCAGATCAAAGCATACAAGGAACTGCTCACTCTTCTCCCGCAATTGAAGGGTAAAAGCCTCGATGAGATCAAAGCCATGAAGCCGGAAGATATTCAAACAATGATTGCGGAACGTTCGGACCAGGTTGAAATCGAAACCGTTCAGAAACAATACGAAGAGCGGATAAAGAATATCGAGGGGTACCGGAAAAAGATAAAGGAATTGCAAAAGTCCGGGGCTGATAGTGCAACCATTTCCTACTATCGTGAACAGCTTGGACAAGCTATTGCGGATAGCAAGGTTCTCAAAACCCAACTCGATGAAATTGCCCATATCCAAAAAGAAGCATTCTATCAGGAAAATCCGGAGGCGAAACGGAAAGACCTTCAATTGCAGCGCACAAACCTATTGCAAAAGGAAAAGGAATTGACTGAAAAGATTGGCAAGGCTCAGAATGACCTCGAAAGCGCAAATGACCGATTACAACTCAATGCGATAAAATCTGCCATCAAAGGAGTGGAAGAATCCCTTGCATCGCTGGATAAGTCTACCGATAAATCCACCATCAAAAATCACGCCTACTGGGAAAAAATCAAGGAAGATGCGGAAAAGGCTCGGAAGGCTCTCGGAACTGATAAAGAAGGGTCGGCCGAGTGGAATGATTTAACGATTAAGATCAATCAGGCCAATGCTGAATTAAGGAAATATTCCGACAAAGCAGCTGAAACTGATGCCAATAAAGCATTAAAAGACGCTCAAAAGGTCGCAGACTCCACCCTCGAATTGGAACGCGCCTCTGCTGAGCGTAAATTGGCAGTTCGGCAGGCTGAACTGGATATCTCCCAAGCCCGTATCGATATGATGGATGACGGGTTTGCCAAAGAACAGGCACAAATTGAACTCAACCATAACAAAGAACTCCTTGCCATCCAAAAGAGGACTAAGGAACTGATCGAAGAACAACAGAATATTGAGCGTAGGGAATGGGAAAAAGCTGGAAGCAAAGGTGTTTTCAAGCCTACAACACATTCTTTCGGCCAATTACCCGGCGACCAGCAAAAAGAGTTGAACGATCGCTACAATATTGCCTGGAATATCTACTACAACAAGCAGGCAAAAAACCAAAAGGCCCTACTCGACCAATACCGTACATTCGAGCAACAACGAGCTGACATAAACAAGAAGTTTGATGCTGATGCAAAAGCAATCAAAGACCAGAACCTGGCAGATGAAAAAGAGCGGTTGACTGTTCTCGAAAAGCAGCGCAAAGATGCTATAAAGTCGATCAATGCTGCTGAAACAGCCGAAACAGAGAAGAGTTCACAGCTATTTATCAAGCTTTTTTCTGACAGTTCCCGGATGAGTACGGCCAGGATTAAAGAGGTAGCCGCTGAGGCTAAGAAATTGGTTGACTATCTATCAGGTGTGAGCAAAACATTGCCTTCCGGATTTTCGGAAAGCCAACTCGAAGCGATGAAAACCGATCCGGAAAAGATCAAAGCCATATATGACGCTCTTATTCAGAAGCAGGATGAACTTGATAATCGGACCAATTACCCATTCTCCAATATCATAAAGGGATTTGAGAATTGGAAGAAAGCAGCTGAGAATACAGCGAAAGCCAATAAGGAAGCGAATGAAGAGACAAAACGGTATCTCCTGAATGAAGCTGATGCCTTACGTGCGAAAGGACTTGAATATATCAAGGACGGTGCGGTTGAGGCGGCTGACGGCCTTTCGACCCTCAGTGGACTCATGCGGGAATTGGCCGAGGCGTCCGGTGATTCCCGCTTTTCCGAGTTTGCCAGCCAGATGGGAGCGGTCAGCGAGAATATCGCTTCTGCTGCAAAAGGATTTCAACAAGGCGGGTGGATTGGTGCCATAATAGGCGGCGCACAAAACATGTTGGAGCAGACTATCCAGTCTTTCGCACAAGCTAAAGCAGAACAAAAGGAATTCGAGCAAAACCGTCTTGATTTCCTGGATGCTTATAACCTGAAACTATTGGAGGTTGATGATAAGGATTTCGATACCATATTCGGATCATCGGGATTGGAAAAGGCGCGTGAGGCGTCGGAAAAAGCCCGTGAAGCACTTGCAAAATATTATGAATTGATCCGTAAAACTACCAGTCCTGAGACTCAGAAAGAATTCAGAAGCCTCGGAGCTGCAATATTCGGCGGGTTGCATTTCGGTAGCTGGATTGGGCTTACAAAATCATTGAGCAGTGAGTCGAAAGCATTGATGGATGCCTACAAGAAAGGTTATTCCGACATCCAGGCGATGACTATCAAAACAAAGGATTATAGCGGTTGGGCGAATTTCTGGGGTAAGAAGGATAAATACACGTCGCTTAAAGACCTTGCGCCTGAATTGTGGGATAAGGACGGTGATTTCAACGTCGATGCAGCACAAAAATTCCTCGATACCAATACGCAGATCAGTGATGAGCAACGGAAACAGATACAGAATATCATCGACCTGAAAAATGCGTATGAAGCAAACATGGAGATCATCCGTGACGACCTTCAGGATACTTTTGGAAACCTTGGAAGCGGGCTAATGGACTCGATTGAAAATGCGATCCGTACCGGTGCGAATATGTGGGATTTGTTCCGTGAAGCCGGTGAAAACTCACTTGAAAGTCTCGGACGGAAGATTGCCTACGAACTCCATTTCTCGAAGAAATTCGCAAAGCTGCAGGAAGACCTTGAAAAGACGTATGAACTCGGGGACTCTCAGTCGATTGCAAACAAGCAAATGGAGTTGATGGACAAGTTCTTCAACTCTGTAGGTACGGACATGGAAAACGCCCAGAAATGGCTTGAGCGATGGCAGGCAGAAGCAGAGAAAAGAGGGTTCGACCTATATCAGGATAAGAACTCGTCTACTTCCGGCGTCACCGGTGAACTGAAGGCTCAAATGACAGAGCAAAAAGGTTCTCAATTGGTCGGACTATGGAATATGACAGCAATGGATATCCGGCAAATTAGAGAGTATTTCGAGAAAAACCCTACTCAGGACGTAGCTAAAGAGATAAATAACCTGCTCAACGAATTGCAAGCGATCCGGGAGAATACCGGTAAGACAGCAGAGAATACTGAATACCTCGAAGACGGTATAAAGAAACTCGAAACATTGCTCGATGATATAAAGAAGAATACAAAACCTAACAACAGCAGATTATGATTTATAAAATAGACAGTACTCCCCTATCTTCTTTCGGCGCAATTCCTTCACCGAAAAACGGCTATTTTGCCCTTTCAGGGATACTCGACCTACCGAAGCGGATTGGTACAACTGAATATAACTGGGGAACGGAAATCGAGCCATTTGTTGATGCGGAAGATATTGAGTTGGATGGACGGACGTTCACACTCAATGTGGCTATCAAAAAATCACAATTGCAGGTATTCAAAAATGCTTGCATTGCTTGTACTGAATTGTCTTTCGACCATGATACGTTTCAGGTAGTCCAGAAAGATGAAATTAAGGTTTCGGAAATAGCCGAATATTATAATGTTTCGGTACCATTCTGGCAGAACAATATAGAATTAATACCAATAACTATATCTCCATCCGGAGCCGGTGATTACATGATTGACAATTTCAATCTGATAAAAGATTTCGGTATTTATGTGGGTGAGAGTAATGATCTAAAGAATACAGCAAAACGGATAGATATCCCTACGACCGAACCATATCAAATAACACAATACAGGGGACTAAGATCAATCGATCTGTCATGTTCGATGAAAGGTCCCAACTTCACGGATATCTACAATAAAATGACCCAATTCCAAGCTGTTTTAATGGCTCCGGGATTGCGTACGCTAAAACTAAGGGATAATACCTTTCAGGTATATTTTAAAGACGGGATGAGCGTGAATATCCTGAATAATAAAGTCGTAAAATTCAATTTAAAGGCAACGGTTGTATTATGATCAAGATCTATCGAAAAATATCAGGTGTAGAAACGGAAGTTTGTAATATCTCGGATCGTAATGCTTCCGACAAATCGGCCATCATGGGACCATATGAGGTGCCTATATCTGTCATTGTTGATGAGGTGCTTGATATCCAGGAGGGAGATTATATCAAACAGAACGGTATAATTTACACACTCAATCGAGACCCTGAATATACGATTGAGTCGGAAGTAAAATACAGTTACGATCTCGTTTTCGAACATCCACTATATACTCTTCTCAACAAGCTATATTGCAACAGGATCACCGGACACACAAGCTTTTTTCTTACCGGCAAGCTTCGTGATTTCGTTGAGTTGGTTGTTTGGTGTGTGAATATCTCCGGACAAAATCCGGATGGTGTGGATACCGGTTGGACAGTTGGGGAAATTATCGATACTGAGTTTAAGAATATCCAATTTACAGACCTTAATTGTATTGGAGTTCTTAACAAGCTGTCGGATGAATTTAAGGTAGAATACTATTTCAACAATAAACAGATCAATTTCGTTGAACGTATCGAGCGTGAAACCAGTCACGTTTTTAAGCAAGGCGCCGGCAAAGGCCTGTATAAACTCACCCAGCAGAACGTAGATAAGGATGATACCGTTACCCGCCTATATGTTCGTGGTGGCAACCAGAACGTGCCTAATGAGTATGCTGATGAAGAGGGGTATTTGAAACTTCCGGAAAATTATCTCGAAAACTTTGACGAACATTCGAAAGTAGTTGAAAGGAAAATCAAATTTGAGGATGAGTTTCCTAAATTCGTCGGCACCGTCGCTACTGTTTCAGGTGAAAACAATAAGATCCTGACTTGTCCTGAGATTGATTTCGATGTGGAAGCTATCGCGGTAGGTGATAATGCCAGGATCAATTTCCTTTCAGGAGATCTGATGGGGGTATCTTCCAAATTTAGATGGAACAGTTCAAACAAGCAAATTACACTTATTGAGCAGGATGATGAAACGGCACTTACAAACCCTGATGGAAGCAAACCCATAATACCCAATTCAACAAAGAAAGCTAATGTTGGCGATGCTTTCAACTTTACAGGCATTCTGATGCCCGAGCCGTACGTAACTGCATCGATCACCCGACTGCGAGGGAAAGGCAATAAACATCTATCCTTTTATTCAAAAAAGCGTGTAAAATATACGCTCGATATCGATCACAGGTATCTAAGAAACAAGCCGGCTCTCAAAGTCGGTGATTTGGTAGAGATATCAATTCCAGAAAAGAATTTCCTTCAAACTATCCGTATTACTGAACTCGAAAGAAACCTCCATACAGGCGCAATTTCCGCAATCGTATCAAACTACCTCGAAGAAAACTGGGAGAGATATATTGAGAACCGGATTGATGGTGTAAGGAATGAATTATCAGAAAAGGAAATAATTATCCGTGATGCAATTGGTAGATCTTATTTGAGAAAAGATATAGAAGATATCGCTGAGAAACTCATCACCTTTTTACAGGGGATTGAGATCGGCAATTACTCAACCGGCCCTTTTGGTGGCGGTGGCGCCTTCAAAATGATTGACGGAATCTCAAAGCTTGAAGTCGATCAATTGGAGGTTCGAATGAAAGCAGTTTTCAGGGAACTGCTTATCGAGAGGCTGTATCATATAGGAGGGCAATCTGTTATTTCCCATGCCCGGATGAAGTGCAATAAAGTAGAAGAGAATGCAAGCCGATACAGGTGTTATTTTGATCGTGGTGAGAATAACGAGGTAGTCAATGAATTTACAATAGGTAGTTTGGCGAGATGCCAGGTATTTTCAGGTTCTGGAATAAAGTTCTATTGGCGTGCCGTTACTGCTATCGGTACAGATTACATTGAATTATCTAAAACCGACGCGGCAATAGGAAGCGATGTACCTGAAATGGGTGACGAGATCGTGGGATTAGGTCACAAAACAGACAATACAAGGCAATCAGCTATCATCCTTTCATCCGTGGGTGCTGATGCACCTTCGATAAAACAATACTCCGGAATCAATTCTTTCTCGCTGGAAGGTAAGGAAACTACCGTATTTTCAAGGCTCGGAAACAGAATAGAAGGGAAGACAATTTTTAAAAGTGACGGGCAAAACCTGGAAACATGGGCTGATGGTGTGGATAATATGCAGATCGGAAACAGGAATTACTACTCGCTGCAAAATATAATAGCGGATGGTGATTTCAGGAATAAGATTCTTACGTTAGAGCCAAACACCGAGTACATGGTTCAAACGACAATACCGCGACCATCACCGACCTTGATGGACTGTTGGGCTGA
>WPCJ01189646.1_pt1 | contig 48910 bp, 53 predicted proteins | sample 5399831 | NCBI WGS metagenome assembly WPCJ01 (sample SAMN12869470, study PRJNA574797) | sludge metagenome | isolation source: wastewater treatment of pH10 | place: China:Beijing | collected 2019-05-20
CACGCCAACCGGCCGCGTCGAAAACGCCAATGCCGCCGCCCGCGTCGAACCGCGTCGCGAGGGTTATTACAACGCCATCCAGATTTATCCGTGGAGTGAGGGCGCGCTTTATCAGGTCTATGCTGCTCCCGGTCAGATCACCAATATCGCGCTGGAGCCCGGCGAAAGCCTGACCGGTGCGGGACCGATTGCCGCCGGCGATACGACTCGCTGGATCATCGGTGACACCGAGAGCGGCTCGGGCGCGAACCGTCGTGTCCATATCCTCGTGAAGCCCACGCGCGACGACATCTCCACCAATCTCGTCGTGACCACTGACCGCCGTGTTTACATGATCGAGCTGCGCGCGCGGGAAGCGCTCTACATGCCTTCCGTCGCCTGGGCCTATCCCGCACCGCCGGCAGGCCAGCGTCGGAGCGTTCCGGCCGCACCGATCATCCCTGCCGAGGCCGCACGCAATTACCGATACGGATTGGAGATTCCGGGAGACAGTCCGCCATGGCGGCCGGTCTCGGTTTTCGACGATGGCCGGCGCGTCTATGTCGTGTTCCCGCGCGGCATCGTGCAGGGCGAGATGCCACCGATCTTCGTCCTCGGCGCGGATGGCGAGCCGCAGATCGTCAATTCCCGCGTCCACCAGAACGTCCTGATCGTGGACAGGCTGTTCGGCGCGGCGGAGCTGCGCTTTGGCAGCGGCGACCGCCAGCAGGTGGTCAGGATTGTCCGCATGGAGCAGAGGCAGGCCGCAGTCCAGCCGGCCCGCACGACCACGGGAGGATCGTCCTCATGAGCAATACCGACACCGCTGCGCCCATGCGGCTGCGCGCCGAGCCGCCCCGCGTTACCCGCCTGTCCCGAAAGGTGCTGGCAGGCGTTGGCGCGGTCGCGCTTCTTGGCATCGGCGGCGCGCTGATCTACGCACTCCAGACCCGCGAGGCGGGACCGGGCGGCGACGAACTCTATTCGACCGAGAACCGACCTACGGCCGACGGCCTGTCCGACCTGCCGCGCGACTATACGGGGCCGATCCTGGGACCGGCGCTGCCAGGCGACCTCGGCCGCCCGATCCTTGAGGCGCAGAACCGAGGGCAGCCGGTCGCCACGCCCGCCATTACGACGCCTGCCGTCGATCCCGAAGAGGAACGCCGCCGCGCCGAGGAAGAGGCCGCGCGGCTCAGCAACGTATTCTTCCAGTCCGGGTCGCGTTCTGGAGGGACGCCGGGAGCGGCCATACCCGGCCTGGCCGGACTCGGCGGACAGCAACAGGACGCGTCCGGGCAGAATCGGCATGCTGCCTTCCTCAATGGTCCGGTGGACCGGCAGACCGTCGCCCCGGATCGTGTCACGCCGCCGGCATCGCCCTACATCCTACAGGCCGGAGCCGTGATCCCCGCCGCGCTCATCACCGGCATCCGTTCCGACTTACCGGGGCAAATCACGGCGCAGGTGACCGAGAATGTCTATGACAGCCCGACCGGCTCGCTGCTCCTGATCCCGCAGGGAACGCGGATCATCGGCCAATATGACGACGGCGTGACCTTCGGCCAGCGCCGCGTGTTACTGGTGTGGAACCGCCTGATCCTGCCGGGCGGCCGCTCCATTGTCCTGGAGCGCCTGCCGGGAGCGGACTCTTCCGGCTATGCCGGACTTGAGGATGGCGTCGATTATCACTGGTGGGATCTGATGAAGGCCGCTGGCCTGTCCACGCTGCTCGCGGTCGGCACGGAACTGGCGACCAGCGACGAGGACCGGCTGATCCGCGCCATTCGCGACGGCGCGCAGGATACCGTCAATCAGGCGGGCCAGCAGATCGTCCAGCGCCAGTTGCAGGTCGCGCCGACGCTCACCATCCGCCCCGGCTTCCCGGTCAGGATCATTGTGACGCGCGACCTTGTATTCGAGCCCGCAGGAGGTTGACCATGACGAAACTGAAACTCGGTCCCATCGTCGAGGACAAGCCCGTCAAGGTCACGGTGGAACTGCCGGGACCGCTCCATCGCGATCTTGCCACCTATGCCGAGGTGCTGGCCCGCGAGACCGGCCAGCCCGCCGCTGATCCGGTCAGGCTGATCGTGCCTATGTTGGAGCGGTTCATTGCAACTGACCGGGGATTCACGAAAGCACGGCACTCCGTCCAACCTCCGAAGTCGCAGGTCTGACGGCCATTGCTTTCGCCAGGCTGAGAAAGCGACGGAAGGCGGGATTGTCGTTGCTTGCCGACCAGACGGCCGAAAAGGGCAGGATCTCGCCGAGGATTGGCCGATAAACCACACCTGGAAACTGCGCGACGGTCATTGCTTCGCTCACCAGCGTCAGACCTTGGCCGAGGGCTACCATCGGTACGAGATTATCCCGGCTGACATATTGCACCTGGATCTCGGGATGCCTGCCGAGATCTGCGAGTCGGCGCACCAGATGATCATAGATTTCCTGTCCCGGAGCGGTCTCACTGACGATAAAGGTCTCGTCGGCCAGATCGTGCCACACCACCTCCTCCCTGTTGGACAAGGCGTGATGATCAGGCAAGACCACGAACACACGCTCCGACCACAAGAGGGCGCGTTCACAGTCTGGCCAGTCTCGCGTGCCGGTGATAAAGGCGACGTCGAGACCGAGTTGCCGGATCGCCGCGACATGCTCGGCAGGATTGCCGTCAACCATTTCGATCCTGACCGCGCCGTGAAGCCCGCCGTAGCTTGCCAGCAGTTCCGCCAAAAAGCCTGACGCAATCGACGAATAAATACCGATCCGAACACGACCTTCTTCAGAACGACCCGCGGAGGCAACCTCTTGAGCGCCCTCTCCAACGGTTCGGATAACCCTGCGGGCGTGTTTTAGGAATCGCTGGGCGGCATAGGTTGGCGATACGCCCCATGTGTGCCGGTGAAACAAGGAAGCGCCGATCTCGTCTTCCAGCTTGGCAATGCATCGGCTGATCGCAGCTTGCGACCGTCCAAGCGCAGTTCCTGCTTTGCGGAAACTGCCGTGCTCGGCCGCAGCCACGAAATAGCGAAGGTGGCGAAGCTCTATTGAATCGCAACGCTTCCCCCCTTTCCGCATTACACGGCCACCTTGCTTTCGGCTGGCAGCAGGAAGGCGCGATCATCATCGACTAGCGCCTCGGGCAGATGCGCACAATCGGCACCAACTTCAAGGAACGAGACATTTTCGGCATAAACGCGACCTTCCAAGATCAGCGAGCTGAACCGCATCTCAGCCGGCAAATTGTTCTTCGTGGAATCTTTCATTGCTGCCGCCTTGCATTTACGGAACGGATATCAAGCAAGATCGTGCGGCCTCCAACCATTGGAAGGTCAAGATGAAAAATTTGCTTTCACACCTGGTCGTAACGGCAATGTGAGGAGCGCAAATTGGCGCCAACGAGCGATGTGGCCGCGTCGAGGAATTCGTCATATGCCTTTCGGCGGTACAGACATCACGCCGCTCCGAAGGCTTGTGTGTCAGTCGTCGAAGTGCTCTTCATTGATGTGGCTGGCCATGTCGATGAGCATGTCGCTGACATGGCGGTCGGCGATCTCATAAAAGACCTGTTTCGACTGACGCTCTCCTTTGACCAGCCTAGCGCCTCTGAGCAGACGCAGATGATGGCTCACCAGCGTCTGCGACAGGTCGAGGCTTTCTGCAATGTCGCCCACCGATCTCGGACCCGACAAGCAAAAGAAGAGAATCCTCAATCGTGACGGGTCGCCGAGCAGCCGAAAAGTCTCGGCGAGGACGGAGATGTCCTGATGGGACGGTGACACAGCGCCGCTCAATGTACATGCTCCCGCTTTGCGTAGTTGTCTTCATGACCATGCGTGTGGCTACGGGAATTTGCAGCTGTCACGTAGGGGCGAGACAAGGCGCACGGATCGGTTCCGTCACTCCAGTCGATGGCCACGGTGGCGTGCTCGATGTCGAAGTGTGATTTCAGTTCCCGCTCAACCGAACGCATCACAGCTTGGGCGTTCGCGTCGTCTTCTGGGCGAACGTGCATGGTGGCAAGAGCACGGCCGGACGTGATCGACCAGACATGGATGTGGCTGACGGATGCAACGCCGGGGACGTTCTCGCTGATGTGACGTTCAATCTTCTCGGGCGTCGCATTGTCAGGCGCCCCCTCAAGCAGAATATGAAGCGATTTGCCGAGAAGTTTCCAGGCGCTGCGTAGGATCAGCAGGGAGACAACTACTGACAGTATGGGATCGATCGGCGTCCAGCCGGTGTAGTAGATCACGATGGCTGCTGAAACTGCGCCAACGGAACCGAGCAGATCACCCAACACGTGAAGGGCCGCCCCCTTGATATTGACGTGTTCGGTATCCCCGCGCGTCAGAATCCAGAACACGAGAACATTGATGAGCAGCCCGGCAATGGCAACGCCAAGCATCGGGCCTGCGAGAATAACGTGCGGCTCTTGGAATCGCTGCCAAGCTTCATAGACAATCCATACAACGATGGCGAACAGCGTGACGGCATTGATAAAGCCGGCGATCACCTCGAACCTGGCATAGCCGAAGGTCCGCTTGACGTCAGCAGCGCGGCGGCCGAAGCGAAATGCTGCGTAGGCAAGAGCCAGCGCCGCTGCATCCGTCAGCATGTGGCCGGCGTCGGCAAGAAGGGCCAATGATCCCGAGACGAGCCCTCCGATCACCTCCACGATCATGAATGTGAAGATCAAGAAGAAGGAGAGCAGCACCTTGCGCTCGTTGTCGCCTGTGACGGTTGGCGTATGGGAATGATCGTGGTCGTGATTGTGATGACCGTGAGAGTGTGAATAGGACATGGTTGGCTCACAGGAAATATGGCACATACAACACATGAATATATGTTCATGTGTTGTATGTCAACTTCCCTGAAGCCAATGCGGCGCGGAACGGGCCAGCCGAACTGCGCCGCAGGCTGGGCGAAGAACCAGTCAATACACGGGCATATCGCCTGTGGAGACCTGTCCCCTCCTGGCATTGACCAGCATCGCCACGATGACGGCGGCGATCACGAGGGCAGCTCCAGCTCCCGCAAGCGCAAGACCATAACCGTGGATCAGTGCATCGCTAGCTGCCTGAGCCATTTCGCTGTCGCCGGCCTCTCGTCCGTGATAGAGCGCGGCGAGTGCATCCGGCAATCTGCGGGCCGTCGCTGTGACGGCGATGGTCGAAAGGACGGCCAGCCCCAGGGCGACACCGATCTGTTGCGAGGCGTTGAAGAGTGCCGATGCGATGCCGGTCTCCTGTACCTGCACGCCCTTCACGGCGGTCAGCGCCAGTGCGATCACCGCCCCCACGAAACCGAAAGCGGAGAGGAAGGCAGCAGGCATAAAGTGCCAGATATAGTTCAGTTCCTGTCCGATCGTGGCGAGCCAGAACAAGGCAGCGCCGCCGGTCAGTGCGGCAGGCGCCGCCACCGTGCGGGGCGCAAACCGCGTGACGAGCTTGGAACTGACAATGGCTCCAAGGATAATTCCGGCACCGAAGGGCAGGAACGCCAGAGCGGTCATGATCGGGCTGTAGCCAAGGATATGCTGCAAATAGAGCGTCAGCAGATACAGCATGCCCATCGGTCCGAAGCCCAGCAGCAGCATGGCGAGATAGGAACCGGCCCGATTGCGCTCCCTGAACAGGCGCGGCGGCAGGAGCGGGTCTTTGCTGCGCGACTGCAAGATCAGGAACAGCGGCAGCAGGATCGCGGCGGTGGCGAAGGAGGCGAGCGTGATGCCGTCGGTCCAGCCATGCTCGCCGCCACGGGTGATCCCATAGACGAGCGCGGCCATGCCGACGATGCTTGTCAGCGTGCCTGCTAGATCGGGGCGACCCTTATGCAGTTCCGCTTCGACAAGCGTTCTCGACCCGGCCAGTACCGCAAGGCCGATGGGAATGTTGATGAAGAACGCCCAGCGCCAGCCGAGCAGCCCCGTCAGCAGCCCGCCGAGGATCAGCCCGGCGATGATGCCAAGACCTGACATGGCTCCGTAAACGGCCATTGCCCCATTGCGGGCCTTGCCCTCTGGAAAAGTCGTGGCGATAAGCGCGAGGGCATTTGGAGCGGTCAGCGCCGCGCCGATCCCCTGCAGGCCGCGCGAAGCGATCACGCTCACGCCGTCCTGGGCAAGCCCGACGAACAGGGAGGCGATGGTGAAGATCGCCATGCCGAGCTGCAACATGCGCCTGCGGCCATAAAGATCGCCCAGCCTGCCGCCGAACAGCAGCAGCCCGCCGAAGGCGAGAATGTAGGCGTTGATCACCCAGGGCAGATTCGCAGCCGACATTCCGAGTTCGTTCTGGAGTGTCGGCAGGGCAATGTTGGCGATTGTGTCGTCAAGCACTACCATGAGTTGGGCCGTCGCAATGACGGCCAGCGGCAATGTCGTGCTTGCAGGTGACGAAGCCGACGAGGCCTCCTGGGCTTGTGTGGTGGTCGTAGACATCCGGATATTCCTGATAATTTGGCATGGGTCGTTCAGATGTCGCAGACCCCTAATCCTTCCAACGGTAGGAAGGTCAAGAACAAAATGATTCTCAAATCCGCTGAAACTTGGTCGATAAGCCGATGAGCTGCACATCGCCCACATTTTGCATGTGTGAAGCGCCGATCAGGCAATGGCGATCAGTGGTCTAGCTGGCCATGACATGAACTGCCCCGTCGTTCACGGACGGGCCGAGCGGCTCGGCGCGACAGGAACGGGCGGCGGTCAGACGGTCCTGGCAGCAAATTCGCCGGAATTTCATCATGCCATGCTTGCACAGCCTGCCGATCGATCGCTCTGCGGCCTGTTCGTCCGGCGTATGATACCGGCGCAGTGGCTCGCTTAGCGGTCGTAGATGTGCTCTCGCGTTCACGTCGCGCACCATCGAAGGTCACGACGACAGCCTCGTTGACAAGGGTAGGTCACCTCGGCTGACCCTATCCCGGATCATTGGCGAGGTGGGCGATCAGGGGAGCCCGAGACTTAGATTTCCCGTAGCCCGAGGAAGCGTCCGAAGCTCCGGTTGGTCGGGCCAAAAAGGAACGCTTCATATGGCTCCGGATCGACTCCGGGAAAATCCATGCCGGGTGAGCCAGCAGGCATGCCGGGGACAGCAAGCCCCGTCGCGTCAGGTCGCTCGGCCAGCAGGCGGCGGATTGCCAGGGCAGGCACATGACCCTCGACCACGTAGCCGTCCACCTCGGCGGTGTGGCACGATGCCAGTTCCGCCGGCACATCGAGTCGCTGCTTGAGGCTGTCCATATCGGCGGATTCCACAACCCGCACCGGGAACCCCGCTGCCTCGATATGCGCGACCCAGCCATCGCAGCAGCCGCAGGACGGATCTTTGGTGACGCTCACCAGTGGCAGCGCTTCGGCATGTCCCCACCCTGGCATGGGCATCACCAGGGGGAGCGCGCCGGCAACCGTCATAACGGCGCGCCGGCTGATGCGGTGATCGTTTCTCATCATCAAACCTCGCTTCATGAATTGTGTTATCTCATCTTACGTCCGCTTGCGGCGCACGAAGGGATGAGCGGACGCCAGTGTACAGCGGCACGATATTGCTAATGCGCGCCCGCCGGGCATCACAGCTTCACCCCCCGCAGCCGCGTGGCATTGGCGATGACGCTTACCGATGACAGCGCCATGGCGGCGGCAGCGATGATCGGCGACAGCAGGATGCCGAGGAACGGATACAATACGCCCGCCGCGACCGGCACACCCAAGGCGTTATAGATGAAGGCGAAGAAAAGATTCTGGCGGATGTTACCCATGACGGCCTCCGATAGCCGGCGGGCGCGGAGGATGCCGGTAAGCTCGCCTTTGAGCAATGTGACGCCCGCGCTTTCCATCGCCACATCGGTACCGGTGCCCATGGCGATGCCCACATCGGCCGCCGCCAGTGCCGGCGCGTCGTTCACCCCGTCGCCCGCCATAGCCACCACTTCGCCCCCCGCCTTGTGGCGCTGAACGACCGCGCTTTTCTGATCGGGCAGGACCTCGGCCTCGACCTCGTCGATGCCAAGTTGGCGGGCGACCGCCTTGGCCGTGGTCCAGTTGTCACCCGTAAGCATGACAACGCGGATGCCCTGCGCCTTCAGCGCGGCGAGCGCCTCTGGCGTCGAGGGCTTGACCGGATCGGCGATGGCGAAGATGGCAGCGACGCGGCCATCCACTCCCATGAAGATCGCGGTTGCCCCATCCTCGCGCAGCCGGTCGGCCTCATCGGCCAGCGGCGCGACATCAACGCCTTGCTCGGCCAGGAACTTGGCATTTCCAAGGGGAATACGCTTGCCTTCGACCGTGCCGTAGGCGCCTTTGCCGGTCGGCGAGTCGAAATCCCCGACCGGTGCGGTCACGATCCCCCGCTCCTCAGCCGCGCGAACGATGGCCAGCGCCAGCGGATGCTCGCTGGCCCGCTCCACGCTGGCGGCAAGCCGCAGAGCCTCGTCCTCGGTGAAGCCAGGCGCCGGCACGATAGCGGTGACGGCGGGCCGGCCCTCGGTCAGCGTACCGGTCTTGTCGACAATGATGGTATCGACCTTCTCCATGTGCTCCAGCGCCTCGGCGTTCTTGATCAGCACGCCGGCCTGTGCGCCTCGGCCGACGCCGACCATGATCGACATCGGCGTTGCCAGCCCGAGCGCGCAGGGGCAGGCGATGATCAGGACGGAAACCGCCGCGATCAGACCGAAGGAGAAGCGCGGCTCCGGTCCCCAGATCGACCAGGCGATGAAGGCGAGGACTGCGACGACGATCACCGCCGGCACGAACCATCCCGAAACCTGGTCGGCCAGCCGCTGGATCGGAGCGCGGCTGCGCTGCGCCTCGGCGACGAGTTGGACGATCTGCGACAGCATGGTGTCGCGCCCGACCTTGCGCGCCTCTATCACTAGCGTACCGGACTGGTTCATGGTGCCGCCGATGGCTGATGCGCCGACCTCCTTGGTGACCGGCATCGACTCACCGGTCACCATCGATTCATCGACAGCGCTGCGTCCTTCCAGAACTTCGCCATCGACCGGCACCTTCTCGCCGGGACGCACCCGCAGGCGATCGCCAACATGAACGGTGTCGAGTTGAACCTCCTCCTCGGTGCCGTCGTCCCGAATGACCCGCGCGGTCTTGGGAGCGAGGTCGAGCAGCGCCCGGATCGCACCGCCGGTGCTCTCTCGCGCCCGCAGTTCCAGTACCTGTCCCAGCAGCACCAGCACGGTGATGACAGCCGCCGCCTCGAAATAGACCGCGACCGAGCCGTCGTGCTGGCGGAAGGCGTCTGGGAAGATGCCGGGCGCAAGCGTGGCAACGACGCTGTAGATCCACGCCGTCCCCGTGCCCATGGCGATGAGTGTGAACATGTTGAGGCTGCGGTTGACGAGCGACTGCCAGCCACGCTGGAAGAACGGCCAGCCCGCCAACAGAACGACCGGCGTTGCGAAGATCAGTTGCAGCCAGTTCGAGACCTGCTGGCCGATGGCGTGGGCTAGTCCGAACAGATGCCCGCCCATCTCGAGAATGAACACCGGGACCGTCAGCGCCAGCCCGATCCAGAACCGGCGCGTCATGTCGATCAGTTCGACATTGGGTTCGGCCTCAAGACTGACCAGCACCGGCTCCAGCGCCATGCCGCAGATCGGGCATGATCCGGGGCCGATCTGCCGGATCTCCGGATGCATTGGGCAGGTGTAGGTTGTTCCCTCGGGAACCGGCTCGGCCTCGGCGGCCGATGTAGCTGGATCGAGATAGCGGTCGGGGTCGGCCAGAAACTTCGAGCGACATCCCGCCGAGCAGAAGTAGTGGGGCCGCCCGCCGTGTTCGGCCTTGTGCTCGGTCGTGTGGGGATCGACCATCATGCCGCAGACCGGGTCCTTGACCTTGCGGGCACCGTCGGGGGCGTCCATCTCGTGGCCGTGCGCGTGGCTGTGGGCTGAATGATCGTGAGTATGACTCGGATGATCGTGTTCGGGTTTGTTGGTCATTTTCACGCCTCCCCAGCGCTTGATCCTGTTTTACGTTTCGCCATTCTGCGCCTTCCAACCGCTGGAGGGTCAAGAGGTAACTGGAATCCGGAGTTCCTGCTCGTCAGTTGTCAGGAAGGCATCCAATAACCGTGCCGGTCCAGATACCGATCCCGAGTTCCACGATGAAGTAAAGGCCGGTGAGCCAGCCCGAAATGACGAGCGCTTTGCGATCACCACTCGCGGGCATATGGCCGCCGTGAGACATTGACATGGGTTCACCCCTCCTGCCAGCCCGCCGCCTATGCGCTGACCGCGAATTCGGTCATCATGCCTGTTTCAAGATGCGGCATGTGATGGCAATGCAGCATCCAGCGCGCGGCTTCTCCGGCATCAAGTGCGATGTCGACCATCGACATTGGCGGCACATACACCGTGTCCCTCCGCGCGCCCGTGACCGCACGTCCGTTCAGCCCGACGACCTGGAACACATGCCCGTGCAGATGCATCGGGTGGCCCATCATCGACATATTGTGGAAGGACAGCACGATCCGTTCGCCGCGCCTCGCGGCAACCGGGTGATGCTGGCCCCAGACGGCACCGTTGATCGTCCACACATAGGGCTGCATCGAGCCGCCCAGCATTAGCATGTGGCTGCGGTCCACCGGCCGATCCGGCAAGGTTTCGGAGGCGATCAAGCGCGTCTCCTGTGCCAGGTCGGTGTCAAAGGCCGGTGTGTCGGTCTCTGCCAAAGCATCGATGGGCCGTATCTCGGCGCCCGGAGTGGCAAGGATCAGACCAGTGCGCTCCCGCGCGCCTTCTCGCAGCGCGAGGATCGGCCAGGCACCACCCTGCGAAGGCAGATCGATCTCAAGGTCAAGCCGTTGGCCCATGGCCAGGCCGAACCGCGTGCCAGAGAGCGGTTGAACGGCATGGCCATCAACCGCGACGAGCCGGGCCTGCGCTTCGCCGGTGTCGAGCCAGAACACCGTCGCCGCAGCGGCGTTGATAACGCGCAGGCGGATACGCCCGCCGCGCTCGACCTGCACCACTTCCGGGTCCGAGAGTGTGCGATCGTTGGCAAGATAGGCGTCCCAATCGTAGTCGTTGAGGTCCATCGCCATACCGTCCATGGACCCCATTCCCATCATGCCACCCATGGCACCGTGATCCATGCCAGTCATCGGCATGTTTCCCATCGCGCCGTGGTCCATACCCGACATTCCACCCATCTCTGCGCCTGCGCCGCTTCCGTGACTGCCCGCGCCATGGCCGGACTTGATCTCGGCCATCACCTCCTCAGGCGCCTTGAATGAGAAGTCATGCAGAAACAGCACCACCTCCTGCCGATCGGCGGCGACATCCTCGGCGCTGCGCACGATCAGTGGCGCAGCCAGAAGGCGCATCTCGTGCAACGGCACATGCGCGTGCATCCAGTAGGTGCCGGACAGCGGTGCGAAGTCATAGGCGCGTGTTTCACCGGGAGCGAGCATCGGCGCGGGCATGTCGGGCACGCCATCCTGCGCATTGGGCGGAATCTGTCCGTGCCAATGAATCAGTGTGGCGGTATCGAGTTCGTTTGTTAGATCCACCCTGAACGGCATGCCGGGATCCAGGGTCAGGCCCTGTCCGGATGGCCCGGCAAGACCCCAGACAGTGGCGGCGCGTCCGTCGATGTCGAGCGTCCGGCTGGTGGCGCGAAGCGACAGCGGCGTGGCGTCCTGCGCTGCCGCTATCCGGGGCACATGAGCGTAGGCCAGCATGGCCGCGCTTGCGGCGAGAAAGCCGCGTCGTGAAAGGGTATTCATCGTCGTCTCCTCGGGACAGCAGTCCCGTTCCTCAAAGCTGTCGGAAGACCACGGGCCGAAGCCCGGGCGCGATCAGAGGAGACGGATCTTCGGAGGACGCTCGTTCAGTCCAGGTGCCCGACTGGCAGTGCTTGCATCAGGCGGCAGGATATAGGGGGCTGGCGTGTATTCGCTTCCAGAATCGCCGCTCGGCGATATGATAAAGAGTGAGAAACCTGCACAAACCAGTTCACAGGTTCCCGCATCCATGTCTGCCGATCCGCAGTGTTCGCTGATGCATGCAGGCTCGATGCCGGCTGCGGAGTTCATCATCTCGCCCACATGCGCAGCGTGATCCGACGTTATGCTCATGCGTGCCGCGTGCGCGGAGAACGCCATCATCATGACGGCGACCCCGACTATGGCAAGTATGGAGACAACGCGCGCAAACATGCTGGAAAGATAGGCACTGCTCACCGGAATGTCTATTGTAGATGGCGTCGCACCTCTGGCAAATCTTCTTGACCATCTCGTAAGTTGCAATTCCTCGCTGCTGAACGTGTGCCATGCGAAAGAATCTCCGAAATACTTTCTGGTTAGGGTCGCTCCTTGGAGGTGCGATCGTGGCAACATTGGCTGGATGGCATTACGCTCGTTCCGGATCGAGTGTTGCGGCATCAGCGGAGGTCCTAGAGCACGTCCTGTTTAATCTGGATCATATCCTGCGGCCCTGAAGTAGTTTGCGCATTCAGCTGGCGTGAAGAGGTCGAGGACCGAGCCGAGCGTGTCCCACAGCGCGGTGATCGTCCGCTCGGCCTTGGCGCGCAGCAGCGCCTTGAGCTTGGCGAAGGCGTTCTCGATCGGATTGAAGTCAGGGCTGTAGGGCGGCAGGTAGAGCAGGCTCGCTCCTGCCGCCTCGATCGCGTCGCGAACGCCGGCGGCCTTGTGCGCCGGCAGGTTGTCCATCACGACGACGTCGCCGGGCTGGAGTGTCGGAACCAGCACCTGTTCGACATAGGCCAGGAACACGTTGCCGTTCATGGCGCCGTCGTAGACGAAGGGCGCGGTCATGCCCGTCAGTCGCAGCGCGCCGGTGAAGGTGGTGGTCTTCCAGTGGCCATGCGGTATGCCGGCTCTGCAGCGCTCCCCGCGCGGCGCTCGTCCACGCAATCGGGCCATTTTTGTGGAGAGGCCGGTCTCGTCGATGAAGACGAGTTTCGTCGGATCGAGATCGAGCTGGCCGCCGAACCAGTCCCGCCGCCGCTTCAGGATGTCGGGGCGGTCCTGCTCCAGTGCGTGTGCGGACTTTTTTTGAATGTCCAGCCGTTCCGGCCAAGCCAGGCGCTCAAGGCGCTGCGGCTGATCCGCACCGACTGCTCGGTCAAGAGCCGCTCCACCATCTCGTTCAGCGTGATGTCCTTGCGCTCCTCGATCAGCCCGACGATGAAGCCTTCACGCGCATCGAGGCTGGAGGCGCGGCGGCGGCCCTGCGGGCGGGGCGCCACCTCGCCGATCTTCGCCCGCCCAATCCAGCGGATCGCGCTCGATACCCCAACGCCGAAACGCGCCGCCGCCTGCCGCGCCGACATGCCTTCGTCAGATGCCTTCAGGACACGCGACCGAAGATCCCCGCTCAGTGCTCTTCCCATCGTCCACCTCCATCGAGATGGATGTTGAATCAGCACCGAACGCGGCCGTCACTTCACAATCGATTCATCGATCACAGGACGTGCTCTAGAGCAGGGCCGACAAGTCTACGCGATTCAGTGCGCGTCGTGCCACGGCGCGAACCTGGAGGGACAGCCGGACTGGCGCACGCCGCTCCCCTCTGGCCGGCTACCAGCACCGCCGCACGACGAGAGCGGCCACACCTGGCACCATGCCGATGAGATGCTTTTTAGCATCGTCAAGGAGGGCACAGCCGCCATCGTCGGGGGAGCTATGAGAGCGACATGCCTGGTTTTGCCGATATCCTGAGCGACACCGAGATCCGGGCTGTCCTTGCCTTTATCAAGAGTACCTGGCCGGAACGAGAGCGCGGATTTCAGGAGGAGGTTTCCCGACGCCGCTGAGTTCGGAGTCCACCGCCTCCGCATCGTTGATCCGCCGCTTACTCGCGCAGTTATTGTGCCGCGAAGTCGGCATTGGCGGCTCATCCGTCCTTGGACCAATCAACAGATGATATCTTAATGCGGCCGGTGAAATTTTCTCTGAGGCGCCGGAAGTTCGCCGATCGCCAGATAAGCCTGGGACAACGGCTTGTGGGAAGCTGCGGTGCCGAGCCCTCGCGCATCAATCAGTTCAAGGGCCTGCAACAGCTTTTCGGCAACTTCCATGTCGCCGTCCGAACACGCCCGTTTGAAAAGGTGCAGAATTTCACCGGCGAGGGTCATGGCTATTGCTCCCTGCCTCCGTGGTCGCTTCGTTTCGCCTGCGCCGACACGACGGGCCTTGTATGTTCGAACCTGTTTCCTGTCGCCCCGGAACGACGGCGGGTGCGCGCAGGGCTGGTCTCGGGGCCATCAGTCGCCGACAGTTCGTCGATGATCGGGCAGTCCGGCCGGGTATTGCCTCGGCAGTTTTCGGCCAGATGCTTGAGCGTCATGCTCATCTCCCTGAGTTCGCGCGCCTTCCGTTCAAGCTCTTCGACATGTTCGAGCGCCACGCGCTTGACATCCGCGCTCGCCCGGCTCCGGTCTCGCCACAGGGCAAGCAGTTCGGTCATTTTCTCAACCGAGAAGCCGAGATCGCGCGCGCGCCTGATAAAGCGCAACGTATGCACGTCCTTGTCCGAGTAATCCCTGTAACCGCTATCGGTTCGCGTCGCTTCCGCGATCAGTCCGATCGATTCGTAATAGCGGATCATCTTGGCCGAGACGCCCGATGCCGCGGCTGCTTTTCCGATGTTCATCGCCAGTTCCTTTCATCCACTTATGTAGGCGCCTCTTCGGGCGTAAAAAACGTGTCCGCATGCATGTCCTCGCCGCGCAAGCCCAACTCGCGAAGCATGATGCCGGCAGCATCGATCATGGCAGGCGGTCCAGCCATATATGCCTTCCAGCCATCGAGGTCCTGAACGTCACTCACGATCGCATCCGTCACCAGGCCGGTTCGGAAGTGATCGGATCGGCTCACTTCCGAAAGCACGGGTATGAAGGTGAGATTGTCGTAGATGCTCGCCAGAAGACTGAAATGATCGACGAGATAGAGATCGCGTTCCGTCCGTGCGCCGAAATAGAGACGGATCGGCTGCCGCAGGTCGCTTGTCAGCGCCGTTTCGACGATCGACTTGATCGGCGCAAGTCCTGATCCACCGGCGACCGCCAGAATCGGACCCGTATGCTGTTCGCGCAGAAACGAGCTGCCGAGCGGCCCGCGAACCGAAACCTCGTCACCAACTTTGAGCGACGTGGCGACGTGTTCGCTCGTGGCTCCACCGGGCACATGCCTGATATGGAATTCGAGATAGGATCGGCCAGGCTGGTTCGCCATCGAATAGTCGCGCGCCGGCACACCGGCAAACGTTACCTGCGCGTACTGGCCGGCCTTGAACGCGACGGTCTCGCCCGATTCAATCTCCAGCCTGATCTGGCGGATGTCGTGGGTTGCGTCATCGATGGCGACAACGCGGGTCCGATAGGTGCGAACGGGAAGATCAAGCTTTTCCTCATCCTCGTCGAGCCACACGACCGTACAGTCCGTGAGCGGCTGCGCCCGACACGCTAGGATCAAGCCTTGGTTTCGCTCTTCATCCGTCAGGGAAAACCGCGTGTGCGGCAGGAGGTCAACCTCGCCACTGAGCAGTCGGGACTTACATGAGCCGCAGCGGCCCGAGCGGCATCCATGAGGATATGCGATCCCTTCCTCCAGCGCCGTCTCGAGAATGGTGCGGCCAGCCAGGACGGTGATGGTGCGCGCTGCTTGCCGAATTTTGATCTGTCTTGCCATGGCAATCTCCCTCAGGCAGTGCCCAATGACAAGGCTTCCGCCAGGTGGGGCTTCTGGTCGGCAAAGGTTCCGTAGAAGACCTGTTCGTTGACGATCGTGATCGGGGCGACACGCACACCGGTGCGCGCCTTCGCCTCTTCGGCTATCTGGGGATCTGACAGATCCCGCTCTTCATATGGAACGCCCTGGTCTGCAAGCCACCGCTTGACAGCATGGCAGTCGGGGCAGGTTGGCGTTGTGTAAAGCACCACCGATGGGCTCTTCGTATTGGTCATCGTTCATTCCTTTTCTTCAGATCAGGCGAGCCTGCCGGAGCAGGCCCGCATATCTCATTTCGCGGGTGCGAGTTCCGGCCGATGGTGCGGGGCAGCATCGCTCTCCACCTGCGCGGGGGCGCGGAAGGTCTTGAGCCGGAGCGCATTGCCGAGCACGAAGACGCTCGACAGGGCCATGGCGCCGGCGGCGAAGACCGGTGACAGCAGGATGCCGTAGGCCGGATAGAGCAGCCCGGCGGCAACGGGGACCAGAGCCGTGTTGTAGGCGAAGGCCCAGAACAGGTTCTGCCGAATGTTCCCAATCGTCGCCTTGGACAGTGCGATTGCGTTCGGCACGCCTTGCAGGCTCCCCGACATCAGCACCACGTCGGCGGCCTCGATGGCAATGTCCGTTCCGGTGCCGATGGCAAGACCGACATCCGCTTCGGCCAGCGCCGGAGCGTCATTGATGCCGTCGCCGACGAAGGCAACCTTGCCATGCTCAGCCTTGAGGCGACGCACCGCGTCGACCTTGCCGTCCGGCAGGACTTCCGCCACCACCTCGTCGATCCCAAGGCGCTTGGCGATAGCTTCGGCCGTCCGCTTGTTGTCGCCGGTGATCATCGCAACCTTGAGGCCGAGATCGTGCAGGGCCTTAATCGCCGCAGGCGTCGTCTCCTTGATCGGATCGGCCACGGCGATGATCGCCGCGAGCTTGCCCTCGATCGCCGCATAGAGCGGCGACTTGCCCTCATTGCCGAGACGTTCGGCAACCTTGGCGAAGCCTGCCACGTCATGGCCGAGTTCGGTCATGTAGCGGTCTGCGCCGATCTCGACGCGCTTGCCACCGGCCAGGGCCTTGACGCCGAAACCCGTCACCGATTCGAAGTTCGACACGGCCGGCAGCGGAATGTCCTCCCCTGCGGCTGCATCCACGATCGCGCGGGCAATCGGATGCTCCGACTTCGCCTCGACGGACGCCACCAGACCGAGGACCTCCGCCCGGTCGAAACCGGTGGCCAGTTCTAGATCGGTGAGCGCCGGCTTGCCTTCGGTCAAAGTGCCCGTCTTGTCGACCGCGACGACCCTTGCGTCCTTGAGCAGTTGTAGCGCTTCACCCTTGCGGAAGAGCACGCCCAACTCCGCCCCCCGGCCAGTGCCCACCATGATCGAGGTCGGCGTCGCCAGACCCATGGCGCAGGGGCAGGCGATGATCAGCACGGCGACGGCATTGACCAGCGCGAAAGTGAGCGCGGGCGACGGCCCGAAATAGAGCCAAGAAGCGAAGGTCAGGGCCGCTACGGCGAAGACCGCCGGCACGAACCACATGGTCACCTTGTCGACCAGCGCCTGGATCGGCAGCTTCGATCCTTGCGCTTCCTCGACCATGCGGATGATCTGCGACAGCACGGTGTTGCCGCCGACCGCAGTCGCACGGATGGCGAAGGCGCCCTTCTGGTTGACCGTGCCGCCAACCACCTCGCTGCCGTGCTTCTTGGAGACCGGGATCGGCTCGCCGGTGATCATAGATTCGTCGACATAACTCTCGCCTTCGATGACCTCGCCGTCCACCGGGACGCGATCGCCGGGCCGAACCTCGACAATATCGCCGGAAACGACCGAACCGATCGGCAGGTCGACCGTTTTGCCGTCCCTGCGCACACGTGCCGTTTTTGCCTGAAGGCCGACGAGACGCTTGATCGCCTCGGATGTCCGGCCTTTGGCGCGCGCTTCGAGCAACCGCCCGAGCAGGATAAGCGTCACGATCACCGCGGCGGCCTCGAAATAGACGTTTACCGTTCCGGCGGGGAGGAAGCCGGGCGCGAAGGTCGCCACCAGCGAATAGCCATAGGCGGCCAGCGTGCCGACTGCGACCAGCGAGTTCATGTCAGGGGCGAGCCGCCCAAGTGCCGGAAGCCCCTTGTCGTAAAAGCGAATGCCCGGAACGAACAGGACGATGGTTGTCAACACGAATTGGATGTACCAATTCGTCTGCATGCCGATGGTCGAGGCGATCAGGTCATGCATGCCCGGGATGACGTGTGAGCCCATCTCCAGGATGAAGACCGGCACCATCAGCACCGCTGCGAGGGTGAAATCTCGGGTCAGTTCGCGGCGTTCTGCTTCCTTCTTCGCGGAGCGATCATCGGTCTCTACTTGGGCGGCCCCGGATCCCGCCGCGATCACCGTGGCGTCATAGCCCGCGTTTTCGATTGCTGCCACCACCACAGCGGCGTCGGCAGTTCCCTGGACCGTGGCCTTCTCGGTTGCGAGATTGACGACGGCGTTGGTGACGCCTGGCACGGCCCGGAGGGCCTTTTCGACACGACCCACGCAGGAGGCGCAGGTCATACCCTCGATCGCCACCTCAAGCGAGGCCGCCGCCGGCGCGGAGAAACTTTCCGGAACCTCATACCCTACATCCTTCACGGCCTTGACGAGCGTGGCTGGATCAACCGGCTTGTTCGTAGTGATGCTCGCTTTTTCCGTTGCCAGATTGACGATCGCATCGGCGACGCCTGGCACGGTCTTGAGAGCTCTTTCGACACGACCCACGCAGGAAGCGCAGGTCATCCCTTCGATGGGGAGTGATATCGTTCCAGACAGGTCTGTTGCTTGAACGGGGGCATTCATAGCCGCCTCCTTTTCTTGTCCCGAATTCCAGTTCGGACAGAAGATGCGGCTTCCAACCATGGGAAGGTCAAGAGATGACACGCAGAAAAATCGCTATTGACCTTCCCATGGTTGGAAGCCCCACATTCGGCAACGTTAAAGCAAGACAAGGAGATTTCTCATGGAACTCAGAATCGAAGACATGACCTGTGGCGGCTGCGCAAAATCCGTTAGACAGGCGATCCTGTCGATTGATCCGAACGCCAGGGTCACGACCAATCCCGAGGCGCGCACGGTAGTGGTCGAGACGACTGCTACCCTGGCGGCACTTCAGCAGGTCCTTGATGAAGCCGGTTATCCCGCGACCGCAAAAACGCCGGGCACGGCCTTGAGAACCTTATGATCAGAGCAGAGCCATGAACAAACTCACCCCGATTTTTATCGCCGGCGCGCTAGCTGTTGCCGGCGGTCTCGCCTACGCGCAATCGCAGATTGGCGAACAAGAACAAGGAGCAACCATGAACCGCGGTGAACATGCCGGTCACGGCGCAAGCACGCCTTCCGACAATCCTGTCATTCGCGCCTACCAAGATGTCAACGACAAGATGCACGCCGATATGGCCATAGAGTTCACGGGTGATGCGGACGAGGATTTCATGCGCGGCATGATCCCGCACCACCAGGGTGCGATCGATATGGCACGCGTCGTGCTCGAACACGGAACGGATCCGGAAGTCCGTATGCTCGCCGAGGGCGTGATTACCGCCCAGGAAGGCGAAATCGCCATGATGCGCGAATGGCTGACAAAACGCGGTCAGTGACAACCGGGAGCGGCTCTCAGGAGCCGCCTTCCCCCATGAAAAATGCATAAGACATGGTTGGACGGCGTCGCCGTTGACTGTCAAACGACCGAAAGGAAGACGATCGATGCAAAGGCGTACTTTTCTGGCAAGCCTTGGGGGCCTCGTCGTGGCCGGGCCTGCAATAGCTCAAAAGCACGATATGGGCGGCATGGATGGCCACGGTAATCACGCCGTGCCTCCCACAAACGCCAACCCGGTTTTGCTGGAGGGACATCCGCTCAAGGAGCTGCCACGCCTGTCCAATCAGTCGGCCGCACCGGGCGTATTCAAGGTAAAGCTCGCAGCAGAACCAGGCACCATGCGGTTCGCCGAAGGGCTCGATACGCCTGTGCTTCTCTACAATGGCACCAATCCCGTAATCGAAGCACGTGAGGGTGACAAAGTCGAGATCAGCTTCAAGAACGGAATTCCAGGCGAACCCACGACGATTCACTGGCATGGCATGCCGGTGCCGGCCGACCAGGATGGCAATCCGATGGACCCGGTGGTATCGGGTGGTGACCGTATTTATGCGTTTGATCTGCCGGAAGGAAGTGCGGCACCTTACTGGTTCCATCCCCATCCTCATGCTTTGACCGCCGAGCAGGTTTACCGCGGACTCGCTGGTGTCTTTCTGGTCAAGCCAAAGGACGATCCCATCCCGTCGGAGTATGGCGACACGATCCTCATGCTCACCGATCTCAGGATCGCCGCCGACGGGACAATGCCAGAAAGCACGATGGCTGATCTGATGAACGGCCGCGTTGGCGATCATGTGCTCGTTAATGGGCAGAAGAACCCGACGATGGCTGTTGCAGTTGGAGAGAAGCGTCGCTTGCGCCTTTTTAACGCGACGAATGCGCGATTCCTACGGCTCAAGTTCGAGAATGCGAGCATGACCGTCATAGGAACGGATGGTGGCCTAATCGAAGCCCCTGTCGCCGTCGATGAGCTGCTGCTCGCGCCGGCCGAACGCGTTGAGTTGATTGTTTCTTTCGACAAGCCGGGAATGGCCATGCTCACGACGCTCGAATATGAGCGCGGCTGGATGGGGCCGGGTAAGCCGAACGAGGCCGACATGACCCTGTTGACAGCACACGTATCAGATGCGCCGGCAAGGGCAATACCTCCGTTGCCGGCAAAGCTCCGCACCATCGAAGCTCTTGAGAATCCGGTTGTCACGCGTCGATTTGTGCTGACGGAATCCATGGGCGGTATGGACCATAGTAACATGTCGATGCAGGGCATGGATCACTCCAACATGTCGATGTCTTCCGACAGCATGGAGATGAAGTTCCTGATCAACGGTGCCAGCTTCGACATGAACCGCATAGATGAAGTTTCGAAAGTCGGACAAGTTGAACTTTGGGAAGTCGTCAACGAAGCGGATATGGACCATCCGTTCCATGTGCATGGGACGCAGTTCCAGATAATCGAGCACGAGAAGGACGGAAAGGTCACCAGCCCAGCCTATCGCGCATGGAAGGATACCGTGAACATCGTGGCCGGAGAGACGGTTCGGATTCTGCTGCGCCAAGATCTGCCGGGACCACGCATGTATCACTGCCATATCCTCGAGCACGAACAGCTCGGAATGATGGGTACGATTGACGTTCGAGCCTAAGTTTTGGATCGGCACATGAAACAAAAGCCCGCCGCGAAAATAATCGCGGTGCGCTAATTAGGATACATGGCTCTGTTGTGGCGTTGCACCGCCGATTCCTGCTTTTCAGGGGCACATATTGCGCCGCGGGGGGCGCCGAGACGAAGGCTTGCCTTCTCGCGCCCTAGCGCCCGCCGAAAGCCATTGATTATTTGATTCTGGAAAGCCGCCGGTCACGCATCCTTAGCGGATTTCCGGCAGCTGAGGCGTTCCGCATGCTGTTCCTACTAAGCTGAGCCGAACTCCTTCCGACCCGAGCGCATCGGAGAAATCAGCTTTGCTGACGGCCGGATCAAACCCTTGATGAATCACGTCAAGAGCTTCTTCTGAAAAATTATTCCTCGGGCCTTGACCTTCCCATGGTTGGAAGCTGCACCTTCCGAAAAAGTCACCGCCATCTCACGCTGTCCGGTGGCGTGCCCTTATGAAGGAGAACGATAATGAGTAGCAAAGCCACCACCCTGTTCCTGGTCGGAGCGGTCATCGCCGGTGGTACTCTTGGCACTGTCTATCGCGACGAGGTTAGACCCTACGCCGAAAATCTACTGGCGCTTGTTTCGTCGGCTGCCGTATCACAAGCCGCTGCGCAGTCGGCTCAAATGCCTGCCCCACAGGTCCCTGTCGCCGAAGTCATCACGCGCAAGGTCGCGCCGTCCGCAGAGTTCACCGGCCATCTCGAAGCGACCAAGGCCATCGAACTGCGTCCGCGCGTCGGCGGCGCAATCGACGCCGTCAGCGTTCCAGAAGGCGGCCTTGTGCGACCGGGCGATCTTCTCTTCCAGATCGATCCGAGACCCTTCCAGGTCGCCCTGGACGCAGCCGAGGCCCAGTTGCAGCAGGCAAAGGTTCTGCTCGACCAGGCCGAGATCGATTTCAAGCGCGCCGAGACGCTGGCTCCGAATGGGACCGTGTCGCGCAAGACGTTTGATGACGCGCAGGCAGCACGCCGTCAGCGCCAAGCCCAGGTGGAAATCGCCAAGGCTGCCGTTGCGGCCGCGGAACTTGATCTGTCGTTCACGCGCGTCACGGCACCGATTGCCGGGCGCGTTGATCGTGTTCTTGTCACGGAAGGCAATCTCGTCACCGGTGGCAATGCAGGGGCTGCGACCCTGCTCACCACGATCGTCTCGACCGATCCGCTCTATGTCTATTTCGATATCGACGAAACCGCCTATCTCGGATTCGTCGATCGTGCACGCGCATCAGACTCGGGCAGGGTTGGCGGCAAGCTTCCGGTGCAGGTCGGTTTGATGACCGATACGGGCTTCCCACATGTCGGCGAACTCGACTTTCTCGGCAACCGTGTCGACCGGAGTACGGGAACGATCCGCGCCAGGGCGGTTGTCAAGCACCCGGATGGCCGGCTGACGCCTGGCCTCTTCGCACGAGTGAAACTCGTTACCGCCGAACCGGCTGAGACCGTGCTCATCGACGAACAGGCAATCGGTACCGACCAGGGACGCCGCTACGTTCTAGCTCTTGGAGCCGAGAACAAGGCTGAGTACCGACCGATTGAATTGGGGCCGATGATCGATGGTTTGCGCGTTGTCTCCAGCGGCCTCAAGCCAGGCGAGAAAATCATCATCAAGGGGCTGGTCCGCCCCGGAATGCAAGTTGACCCGCAGACGGTTTCGATGTCGCCGGGCCAATCCGTCGATGGCGACCGGGCGGCGGCTGCATCGCAGGAGGCGCGTCGATGAACATTCCACGCTTTTTTGTTGACCGTCCCATCTTCGCGGTCGTCCTGTCCGTGTTGATGCTGATCGGCGGAGGCCTGACGCTCCTGAAACTGCCATTGAGCGAATATCCGCAGGTGACCCCGCCGACGGTACAAGTCACCGCAAGCTATCCAGGCGCCAGTCCCGAAGTGATTGCAGAAACGGTTGCCGCGCCGCTAGAGCAGGTGATCAATGGCGTTGAGAACATGCTCTATATGAGCTCGCAGGCGGCGACCGACGGGCGCATGACGCTTACTGTGACCTTCCAACAGGGCACCGACCCCGACATGGCGCAGATCCAGGTGCAGAATCGCGTCTCGCGCGCGCTTCCGCGTCTGCCACAGGAGGTTCAGCGTATTGGCGTCGTGACGCAGAAGACCTCACCCGACATCCTGATGGTGGTTCATCTCGTGTCACCCGATGATCGCTACGATCCTCTTTACCTGTCGAACTTCGCAACCTTGCAGGTACGCGACCAGCTTGCGCGGTTGTCAGGTGTGGGTGATGTACTCGTCTGGGGTGCTGGCGAGTACTCCATGCGGGTGTGGCTCGATCCGGCCAAGGTGGCAGCGCGGGGGCTGACCGCCTCGGACGTGGTGGCGGCAATTCGCGAGCAGAACGCTCAGGTGGCTGCAGGATCGGTAGGCCAGCAGCCAGATGCCTCGGCTGCGTTCCAGGTCACGGTCAACACGCTCGGCAGGCTTTCAAGCGAGGAGCAGTTCGGCGACATCGTTGTCAAGACGGGCAGCGATGGCCAGATTACCCGTTTACGCAATATTGCCCGTATCGAGCTCGGCGCAGACGCTTACGCGCTACGCAGTCTTCTCGACGGCAAGCCGGCGCTGGCAATGCAGATCGTCCAGAGCCCGGGTGCCAACGCACTCGACGTGGCGAGCGCTGTTCGCAGCACCATGGAAGAACTGCAGAAAGGCTTCCCCGAGGGAATAGAATACCGCATTGCCTACGACCCCACCGTCTTCGTCAAGGCGTCTCTGGAGGCTGTGGTAATGACGCTGCTCGAAGCCATCGTCCTGGTCGTGATCGTCGTCGTGCTTTTCCTTCAGACATGGCGGGCTTCGATCATTCCGCTCGTAGCGGTCCCGATATCGTTGGTCGGCACATTCGCGCTAATGTATATGTTCGGCTTCTCGCTGAACACGCTATCCTTGTTCGGCCTGGTGCTCTCGATCGGAATCGTGGTCGATGACGCCATCGTCGTCGTCGAAAACGTCGAGCGGCACATCGGGCTTGGCGAAACGCCGAAGGAAGCGGCGCGCAAGGCGATGGACGAAGTGACCGGGCCAATCATTGCCATTACGTCCGTTTTGTCGGCCGTGTTCATTCCGTCTGCATTCCTGTCCGGCCTGCAAGGCGAGTTCTATCGCCAGTTTGCTCTCACAATCGCAATCTCGACCATCCTGTCGGCGGTCAACTCCCTCACGCTCTCTCCGGCGCTTGCGGGTGTGCTTCTGAAGCCGCATCATGGCGACGTGAAACGCGATCTCCTGACACGGGTGATCGACGGTTTGTTCGGCTGGTTCTTCAGGCTGTTCAACCGCTTCTTCGACACGGCTTCGAATGCCTATGTCTGGTCGGTGCGACGTGCCGTAAGGCTGAGCGCGCTCGTCCTGCTCGTCTATGCTGGTTTGCTGGGCACGACATGGATGGGGTTCCAGTCTGTACCCGGCGGGTTTGTTCCAGCTCAAGACAAATACTACCTCGTCGGCATCGCCCAACTGCCGACGGGAGCGTCGCTCGACCGGACCGAGGCGGTGGTTAAGAAAATGTCGGAGATCGCACTTGCCGAACCCGGTGTGGAAAGTGTCGTTGCTTTCCCCGGCCTTTCGGTCAACGGCATGGTCAATATCCCGAACGCTGCCGTCATGTTCACAATGCTCAAGCCCTTTGATGAACGCAAGGACCCGTCCCTGTCCGCCTTCGCCATCGCAGGCCGCCTGATGGGTAAATTCAGCCAGATACCTGATGGTTTTGCCGGTATATTTCCGCCCCCGCCGGTTCCCGGTCTCGGCACGACCGGAGGATTCAAGGTTCAGATCGAAGACAGGGCAGGCCTTGGGTTTGAGGTGCTTGCCGAGGTGCAGGGAGCAATCATGGCCAAGGCGATGCAGGCCCCTGAGCTCGCAGGTATGCTTGCGAGCTTCCAGGTGAATGCGCCACAGGTGCAAGTGGACATCGACCGGGTGAAGGCCAAGTCGCAGGGCGTGCCGCTCAACACCATATTCGAAACCTTGCAGGTCAACCTTGGCTCGCTTTACGCGAATGACTTCAATCGCTTTGGCCGGACCTATCGTGTCGTCGTCCAGGCGGACGCCCCCTTCCGCATGCAACCGGAGGACATCGGCCGCCTGAAGGTACGAAACGCAACGGGCGAAATGATTCCGCTGTCGGCTCTCCTAACGATCGAGCACAGTTCGGGGCCAGACCGGGTGATGCATTACAACAGCTTCCCGTCGGCCGATATCAGCGGTGGACCTGCACCCGGCTACTCGTTCGGACAGGCGACGGCAGCAATAGAACGGATCATCACCGAGACTTTGCCACCCGGCATGGCCTTCGAGTGGACCGAGCTTGCCTATCAGGAGAAGCAGGCTGGAAACACAGCAATGTACATCTTCCCGCTGTCCGTTCTGCTCGCGTTCCTCATTCTCGCTGCGCAGTATAACAGCTGGTCGTTGCCGTTCGCTGTGCTGCTGATCGCGCCAATGGCGTTGCTATCGGCCATCGCGGGCGTCTGGTTGACCGGCGGCGACAACAACATCTTCACGCAGATAGGCTTTGTCGTCCTGGTCGGCCTCGCCGCCAAGAACGCCATCTTGATCGTGGAGTTCGCGCGAGCGAAGGAAGATGAAGGCGTCGATCCATTGAATGCCGTGCTCGAAGCGGCCCGGCTCCGCCTGCGGCCGATCCTGATGACATCACTCGCATTCATCGCAGGTGTTGTGCCACTAGTAATCGCAACCGGCGCCGGCGCCGAAATGCGGCATGTCATGGGCATTGCCGTGTTCGCGGGCATGCTCGGCGTCACGCTCTTTGGCCTGTTCTTGACGCCGGTGTTCTACGTCGTCGTGCGGAAATTTGCGACCCGCCGCGAAAGGCGCATGAGCGCTGAAGGGGCTGTCCTGAAACAGCAACCATAAACAATTCACGGCGATCGCATCCAGTCTGGTCGTAAGACCCGAGACCGAATGCGATCGCTCCCACAATCAAAAACGATTCTGATGCGCTGAAGAAATGACCGCAGGCGGGCGGCGCAAGCCTGACTGCTCACTTAGACTCGGCGCAACTCTAGTGAGAGATCTTTATGAGAACCACAAATTACGTTGTGCCTATTATACTAATATTCCTCGCCGGCTGCGTCACTGGCCCCGATCACGAAGCCCCACAAATTGCTTTGCCAGATAAGTTTGGGGAAGGCTCCGTGGCAAGCAATGGAAATATGGCACTGGCCGCATGGTGGAATGCATTTGGCGATGCTCGCCTCAATCGCTACGTCGCCCTGGGGCTGGAACAGAACTTGACGGTGCAGCAGGCGATCGAGAGGATCAACCAGGCGCAGGCGGATGTCATCGTAGCCGGCTCTGGAGCTCTCCCGAGCCTGATAGCCTCCGCGAGCAACACTACTAGCGAGCAGAAGGGCAGTCTGTTCAATGCCGATCAACCCATGAAGAACGTCACCGCCGGCGGACTTGGCGTCAGTTGGCTTGTCGATTTCTTCGGGCAATATCGTCGCGCAAAAGAAAGTGCTTCCGCTTCGCTCGATGCAGCTTATGCCGACATTAACATTCAGCGCCTTGCGCTCATATCGCAATTAACCTCAGCCTATGTTGATCTTCGATATTATCAGGAGCGCATCGAGATCGCGCGCCAGAACCTCAAGTCGCGTCGAGAAACACTTGCGCTAACGAAACAGCAGTTGGCAGCAGGTGCGACGTCGCGACTGGACGTTACGCAGGCAGAAGGACTCGTCCAGGTGACACTGGCCGAAATTCCTGAACTGGAGATCAATTTCCGTCGATCAGCTCATCGCATAGCAACACTCTTGGGGTTGCCTGCTTCATCTTTAATTAGCGAGCTTCAAAAAGGGGCCAGGCAACCCGTCGCACGTGCGGCTGCGCGCAGTGGCATTCCTGCCGATCTGCTGCGCAATCGCCCCGATATCCGGGCGGCAGAACGGCGCTTGGCCAGCTCGGTCGCGAAAATAGGCGTCGCGGAATCGCAACTCTATCCGAGTATTCAGCTGAGCGGATCGATTTCTCCCAGCTACACCTTTCTCAATGGTGGGCCGAGTGGTTCCTTGAACGTCTGGTCCTTCGGGCCAACGCTGGTTTTGCCAATCCTCGACGGTGGCCGCTTGCGCGCAAATGTGGCCATCGCCAACTCCGCAGCCAAGGAGCAATATCTTGAATGGAAAGAGACTGTTCTGGTCGCAGTTGAAGAGGTTGAGAGCGCAATGGCAGCCATAAAACGCAGCAAGCAGCAGGAAGCCACACTGAGAAAAGCCGTTGAATCCTACAAAGACGCTCTTTCTATCGCGACGACCAATTACCGGAACGGCGTCTCAACCCTTCTCGAAGTTCTGGATGCTCAGCGATCTGTGGCCGACGCACAAGCCGATCTTGCTAGAGCCGTCCAGCAGACAGCGTTAAGCTACGTATCCCTGAATGTTGCGATTGGCGGAGGGTACGCGAACACGAGCGACGTCAGGTTTGTTATGCGTTGAGTTACAGCCATGCCGCCTACCGCGCGCACGATTTGTCCACGGTCGGCGCTGTAGATTCGTGAGCCGATCAGATGAGAGCCGAACGACTCTTGTGTTGCTTCCAACACGAGGATGCCGAGGTCTTCTTCCAGCGCCTTGATCCTTGCGCGGACACTGGACTGGCTGATGCCACGCGCCCGTGGGGCACGGTGAAAACTCAGGTGTTCGGCGACGGCGATTGTCTGGATTAGCGACGCCATGGGAATGCGGCCGCCAACTAATTGGGGCGATCGACCCGGTTGCGCATTTTTCAAATGCCGCCGTCGCATGGTGGCTCACTACTTTCTCGTTGCCACGCCTGCGGCGAAGATACCCAGCAGGGTAAGGAGCGCGATGCCGAGCGTAATATAGCGTGCGGAGTCCACCGCAGATTCCCCGCCTGCGGCCATCAGCGTGCCCGCGAGCGCAGAGGTGATCGAGAAAGCAATAAGCTGCGTGATGGTGATCGCAGCCGCCGCCTTGCCACCCTCGGCGGGATCATGGGTGCTGCTCATCGCGGCAACTCCCAGCAGCGGCCAAGCCAGTCCGATGCCCATCCCGGCAAGCGCGAGGACGGCCGCCCAGATCAGCACCATAGTCATATCGGCAGCCGCGACTTGCAGCAGGCCATAGGCAATCAACCCAGCTGTCAGGAGCAACGGACCGAGACGGATGGCGCGGCGGCGGCCGCTCTCACTTTTGACCGACACGACAAAGAGCTGCGCGATGACCCAAGCTAGCGACAGAACCGCCCCGAGAAATCCGGCGATCAGCGGGGATAGCCCAGCCAGTTTCTGGCCAAACAGCGGGATGAAGTTCTCTACCATCACGCCCGCGCTCAGAGCCGCGACCGTGAGATAGATCCATTTCAGAGAATTGCCGCGACGATAAGTGATGTGGGGAAGGATAGTCTCTTTCGCCCGCCGCTCCACGACGACGAACAGCCAGAGCAGCACAAGGCCGATTCCGACCATGGCCAGCGTCGGCCAGCCTATCGGCACGATGGCGCTGAGGCTAATAGCGATGGCCGCAAGGACAAGCGGAATCAGAGAGGCGACTGGAACGGGCGAACGATGCCCCGAACCGGCCGTGCGTCCAAACGCTCGGTGTGCCATAATTCCGAACAGCAGCGAAACCACGGCAAGCGCACCGTATGACCAGCGCCAGAGTCCGAGTTCCGCGAACACGCCGCCGAGCGCCGGCCCGAACAGCGTGCCCAGGCCCCACATGGCCGATACGACGCCGGTTGCCCGTGCCCAATGACGTTCGGGAAGTGCTGCGCGGATCACTGCGTAGCCAAGGCCGGCCAGCAATCCGCCACCGAGCCCCTGCACCACTCGGCCGACGATCAGCAGTTCCATCGTCGGGCTGGCGGCATTGGCCGCGGCGCCGAACGCGAAGACGGCGAAGGCCGCGACATAGGCAAGCGCCGGTCCCTTCCAGTCGAGGATACGGCTGACGAATAGGGAGGCCACGATGGCCGAGATGACGAAGGCTGTCGTCACCCACGCATAATATTGCTGTCCGCCAATATCAGCGACGATGGACGGCATCAGAGCGGCGGTGAAATAGAGGTTCATGGCATAGAGCAGGACACCGCTCGCCATGACCAGAACGATGGCGAGATGACGCCCGGATAGAAGATCGGACCAGCCGTCCGCATGGGATGCTGGCGTGTTTTTGGGATCGGCCGATTGGGCCGGTGTAGGTGAGTCGTTCATGGAAGTTTGCCTCGGTGGTGAGAGTTACCAAGCTGCCGTGCGCCGTACGATCAACGACAAGCCCAGCACAATGAGAGAGACGAGCAACACGATGCTTGGAGCGACCGAATGGCCGTAGTCCGCGTTCAGCAGCGTTGTGAGGGTGGCGGCTGCCATCACGATCGCGCCCAGCCCGGCCCCAAGGGGACGTGTGGCTGTCCGTATCAGCAGCAGCCCGGCCGCCAGCTCGAGGATAGCCGTGATGTAGTGGAACCAGCCGGGGTAGCCCCAGGCCGCATAGGCCGCGGCGTTTTCTTCGGAAATGAAGGCGTTTCCATACGCCCCGAACAGAAAGAATGCAGCCAGAAGCCAGGCCAGGATGGACGATATGACAGGCAGGGATTTGTTCATGACACCTCGCACCTTCGAGAAAGCGGATTGGCCAAGGCCGCATTGTGCTGGACCCGTTGGCCGTTCCAACATAGATTGAGTGATCACTCTAGTTATGATTGCGGCAAGGTCAAGCTATATTAGAGCGATCATTCTATGATTATGGAGGCCCCATGGTCCGCAAGCTCGTTCCCGAACAGCACGAAGGCAAACGGCAGGAGATTCTCGCGGCGGCGCACCGCTGCTTCCTGCGCCACGGGCTGCAAGGCGCGTCGATTTCGATGATCTGTAAGGAGGCGGGCATGAGCCCCGGCCACCTATATCACTACTTTCCGAGTAAGGACGCGATCATCGAACAGATGGCCGCCGACTACCTATCGCAACTCCACGCCCATTTCGGCGGTCATGCAGAAGCCGAGCAAACTGCGACCGTGTTGCTATCGGAACTTTGGAGCATGAAGGGGTGGGACGACCTCACCCATTGTCGCATCCTGTTTGAATTGCTGGCAGAAGCGGGACGTAACGAAAGAATCCGCGCTATCCTCAAAGAGAATACCGATGGCGTGCGGGCGCTCCTGATGGAGGCCCTGAAAGCCGGTCAATCGCGTGGAGAGGTCGATCCCAATCTTGACCCGAAGCACACAAGCGCGGTTCTGGTGGCCATCCTTGATGCCGCGCCGATGCTGCCGCTGATGGCGTCCGACATTGGTTTCGAGGAAAGCAGGAAGCTGATCACAACGATGGTGAGCCGCTTCTTGCGACCTGCTACATGAAATTTGTACGTCATGCCGATGCATCATCGCCTCACAATCAGCTGAAGCCAACGCCACAAAATCCGCTCAGGGTAGTCATGGATTTCCTGCCCTGGCGCAGCATCGCTGACGATGAAGGGCACTTCGCCAAGTCGCACCATTCCAGGCTCTCCTGACATGCCAGTCGGGTGGGATCGGGGAGGAGGACGAAGACCCGTTCGGTCTATAATGGCGCGCGTTCGCAGTCAGGCCAGTCGCTCGTGCCCGTGATGAAGGCGACATCGCGATCAAGTGCCCCGATCGCCGCGACGTGATCCGCAGGATCGCCGTCGACCATGGCGATGTCGACGCGGCGATGAAGGCGTCCATAGGTGGAGAGAAGCTCCGCAAGAAAGCTGGATGCGACCGATGAATAGATGCCGATCCGCACACGTCCTTCCTCCGACCGTCCAGCAGACCCACCTCAGAGGCACCTGGTCAATCGTGCGAATCGCTTTGCGGGCCCGCGACAAAAATCGCTGTCCAGCATGCGTCTTGGTGACATCCGATGCGTGACGATGAAATAGCGACGCGCCGGTGCGTTCCTCCAAGCTGGAAATGCTCCGGCTTGTGCCAGATCAATTGACACAAGGCTCGAATGACGCAAGACGTGCCATTGACAGACCGATTCATACAGACGAATAAAAAGCAAAAAAGTTCCTAAGCTGTGCCGCAATTACGGCGTTCCACCTCAGGACCGAAACATGAGAATTGCGACGAAAGTGCGCCTCTTCCATCGAGGCTCAGAATTCGAAGCGGGGCGCCAATTTATTTTGTTCATTTCAGGAGGAAGAAGGCGACGAAAGTAGATATATTACCCTGCGGTGGTCGAAAATGCCCAAGTATTCCAGCCTTCAGATAGTAATCCATTGGGTCGTTGTCGCCATGATCATTATCCAATGGTCTACTGCCGATGCGATCCCGAGGACCCATAACCCACTTCTCCCGGCCAGGGAATGGGACCTTTTCCTGCATATGGTTCATAACTACTGCGGTATTGGCATCGGCGCGCTAGTGCTCTTGCGCATGGCACTTCGACTCCCGCAACGGCCTCGGATCAACCACTTTAGCGACCTTGCCGCAGCGACCATTCACTGGGGCCTTTACGGGAGCCTCGCAGCCCAAGCGGCAACCGGCGTGATCGTGGCCTATTTCTGGGCACCGGCCGTATGGAGTCACAAAGCTCTCTGGTACGTGACACTTGTCCTTGTCGGTCTTCACCTAGCCGCAGCCCTGGGGCATGGCATCAGGCGCGATGGCGTACTCAGCAGAATGTTGCCCGGCTTACGGATCGGCGATCGAAAGTGAGACGTCGTTCGGCCGATCCGAGTAGCATTGGATGCCGACTCCGACCAAGATAAGCCTTGCGTGACAATCGATTATAAGCGCCGCATGATACGGCTCGTGGTCCTCGGCATTGGCAAGGTTGGGCTCCAGCAGGAGACTAAATGGCAGACTTTGCGGCAAGTCGGATGGATGTACCCTGACCGGCTCCGTAGGCCAGTTCGGCGCAAAAACAGATATTTGATGGGCATGACTACCCCGGTTTCGAGGACGACGCCTGAGATGCTGAATTGCTGCCTCTTTGCGAACAAATCATCGCGGCCCCGCGCAGCGAGATCGAGCAGATGGAGACAAATTAAGGCTCGCCTTGATCAAAGGTCCTAATATCTCTCGCCTTGCTCAGTAGCGCGTCAAGAATGGAGTGAACGAAGACCAGCAGATTTCCGGATAATGTGACATCGTTCGACAGGTCTACTAGCCTTTCAATGCCTTCTCCGACTGGCAGGTTCAATGAGGATTGCATGACAGCCATCATGACGATGGTCGCAGCTTCGTCTCTGTCGCAGGGAATACCTGCCGTGGCAGACCTGCGGCGGCTATTCGAGGCTTTGAATGCCGCTCGTGAGGGCCTCTCTTGAGATCTCGCCCATATGTACCGATTGCAGCGTGCCGTCGCTCTTGAGGAACAACGTAGCCGGCAGGCCCGGGACTTCGTAATGACGACCGAACTCACCGAGTCCGTCGAGCACGACATGCTCAAGCTCAAGATTCTCGGCTGTCAGGTAGCGCTGAATAACTTCCTGGCCTTCGCCTTGGTTGACGAAGACAAGTTTGGCATCGTCCGTGTTCGCGGCGACATCCGCCATCATCGGCATTTCGCGGCGGCAGGGTGGGCACCACGTCGCCCACAGGTTGATGACCACAGGTTGGCCTTCGAGTTCACTCGGGTTGAACTGTTCACCGGCCAGTGTGCGGTAGATGCCTCCGTTTGGCAGCGGGGTCGCTGGCGCGCCGGCGGTGAGCTGTAGCACGAAAAAGGCGACATAGGCCGCAGCGGCGCTCGGCAGGGCCGTCCACAATGTGAGCCGCAATTCCCGCCGGAAGCTAAAGACCGTGTAGGCGAGTGCCAACGCGACGCCGGCTTCAATCATGAAGCCGCCCTGCCAGATGTAGAGTGCGCGCAGCGGCTCGGCGAGGAAACTGCTCGCGTGCTCGATAACGTGCCCGACGCGCGCGCCGACCACGAAGGCGACGGTCGCGCCCCAGGCCCAGGACGAAAAGCGCTGATCGACCTTGCGGGCGAGGATCTCGCTCAGCAGGAGAAAGGCGGCGATGGCAAGGATAGCGGCGAAGCGATCGGGCGCGAAGACGAAGGGACCGATGGCGATTGCGTTCATCTCACTGCCTCGCCTGCGAGATCGATGTCAGCAGCGTCTCGGTTGTCACATCGCCAATGAGGCGCGAGCCGTTTGCCTCGGCGGCGTTCCGATTGAAGAAGATCATGGTCGGCGGGCCAACCACGGCAAGATCGCGCATCAGGCCCTGACTGGCCTCATCCAGTGCGGTCAGATCCACCTTGACACGCTGGAAGTCGTCCAGTGCGGCGATGACTTTCGTGCTCGAAAAGACGTCGCGTTCGATCGTCTTGCAGATGACGCACCAGTCGGCCGTGAAATAGACCAGCGTCGGACGTCCGTTGGCAGAGGCAATCGCCCGCTCGACCTGCGGCGTCGAGTTTGCCTCAGCGAATGTCATCTCGGCCTGGCCGGTCTGCTGGCCCGAACCGGTCATGACGAAGTGGGCGAGCGGGCGTAGCGGGTCGGTCCCGCCCGACGCCGCCCCGACCGCCAGGATGACGCCGCCGAGGGAAACCCCAAGTCCGGCGGCCTTGCGGAAGCGTGGCCAGGCACCCGCATCGGCCACGAGCCGATCAGCGACGCCGATGAAGACCGCAACAATCAAAAGGAGGCTCGCCCAGAGCGCCAACGTCACTTGCGGCGGCAGCATTCGCGACGCCATCCAGATCGCCGCGCCGAGGAAGACAAAGCCGAACGCGTATTTGACCTGCACCATCCACGCGCCCGCGCGCGGCAGGGCGCGGCTGCCCATCGTTCCAAAGGCGATCAGCGGAATGCCTTGGCCGAGCCCGAGTGCGAACAGCGCACCCGCGCCGAGCCAGGCGTCACCCGTATGTGCGATATAGAGAAGCGCCGCCGCGAGCGGCGCGGTGACACAGGGGCCGACGATCAGTGCCGAAAGGAAACCCATTCCGGCGGCTCCCCCCACCGAGCCGCGCGCGCCGGCTTGTACGCCCGCCATCCGGCTGACCCAGACGGTTGGCAGTTGCAACTCGAAGAGACCGAACATCGACGTCGCGAGCACCACGAACAGCGCCGCGACGGCGCCAATGGCGTATGGCGATTGCAGCACTATCTGGAGGTTTTGGCCGGACCACGCGGCGACGACGCCAAGCATGCCAAACGCTGCGGCCATCGCCAGCACATAGGCCGAAGACAGGATGAAGCCGCGCCACGCCGTCAATGCCTCGCCCTCGCGCGCCAGGGTCGCGCTGAGGATCGGATACATGGGCAGCACGCAGGGCGTGAAGGCGAGCAGCAGCCCGAAGGCGAGGAAACTCACGATCACCCAGGTCGCACCGCCGCTGGCGAGAAGCGAGCCGACCATTCCGCCGCCCTGCGTGTCCTCGGCCAGGTTGAAGCTGCCGCTTCCCGTCCCTCCGGCAGGGGCGGCCGGAGTTGGAGCGATGCCAAAGCCGACAACGGGTTCGGAAACCCGAAGATTTTCCGTGTTGACCGTCAGGATCAGCGGCGGATAGCAGATCGAATCCTTTTTGCAGCCCTGATAGGTGACTGCGACCTGCCCGGGTGCTTCGGCACCGAGACGCGCCACCGCTTCGAGATAATAGACCTCGGAAGGACCGAAATTGGCATCCTCTGTCTCCACGACGCCCGGTCCAGTCGAAAGCGGGACCGCCTCGCCGCTCACGATGTCCTTCGCTTCCATATGGTCGCGATAGAGATAATAGCCTTCCTCGATCTCCCAACGGAGCTGGATCTGCTGATCCGCATTCCGCTCAATCGAGAAACGGAAGGCTTCCTCGGCTTGCAGGAGGTCCTCCTGTTGCGCCGCGGCGGGCAGCGACAGGAAGACGAAGAACAGGCCGGCAAGGAGGCGGAGTACGGGCATTGGGGACATGAAACTACTCGGATGGTCGCGATCGGGGATGTATCAGGACGCTTCGCGAGCGTCTGCGACAACCTGGCGGAAGCCATCCTCATCGAGGGCGGAGGCGACGAGGAACCGACCGATCAGAAACACGGGCGTGCCGCGCAGACCGAGCCCCTCGGCCTGCGCGTTGTTGCGCTGAAGCAAGGCGGTGATCTCGGCGTCGCGGCGGTTGGCTTCGGTCTCGAGACCCGCCATGTCGAAGCCAACACCTTCCAGTGCCTGTCGCATCCGCTCTTCCGGCACACGCGAGCCTTCGATACCCATCAGCGCGAGATAGGCGTCCTCGTAGCGGTTCTGATACTTGGCTGCCAATGCCAGCTTTGCGCCATAGACAGACGACTGCGCGAGGATCGGCCAGTCCTTGTAGACGTGGCGCACATTACCGTCCGATTCCAGCACAGCATTCAGCGGCTCAACGGTGCGCTTGCAGAACGGGCAGTTGTAGTCAAAGAACGAGACGATCGTCAGGTCACCGTTCGGATTGCCGCCGACCGGCGCTTCCGGGTCGTTCAGAATCATCTCGGCCGACATGTCGTCGGCACGCACGGGCACGGCAAGGCCGGCGGCAGCGAGCGCCGCCAACCCTGAAAGCAACGTCCGCCGGCTCACTGCACTGCGGAATGGCGGCCCACCGATAGCAAAAGGAATAAGTGTGGATGTGCGGGGGCGCCGATCGTGCATGGTCAAAAGCTCCAGATCATGGATATTGGAGTGAGCGCACTCTCCCGAGCTTAAGGCAGCCTTAAGGATTGCATCGAGCCGAAGATGCGACGGCAGTTTATCCTGACTCCGACTATCGAGTGAACGGCCGTAATCGCCGCACGAGATCGCGCCTGTTGAACGATCCGACCGAACGGGTGCCGTCGTACTCCCGTCCGGTGGCTGTATCCACGATGAAGAATGTCGGCGGGCCGTTCGCTCGAAGGTGGGATAGGAGTCGGCGGTTTCCCTCATCCATGGCCGTGACGTCCACCTTGACGAGAGGCACAGCTTCAAGGTGCTGCAGCACACCCGGATGGGCGAGGATTTCCCGCTCAATTCGGCGACAAACCGCGCACCAGTCCGCACGGATGTCGATTAGCGCGAAGCGATGCGTCCGGGCGAACTGCTCCAGCCTCTCCTGGTAAGAAGCGACATCCGTGACTATTGCAGCCCGATTGGCGGCGGCCCTCCCGATGGGAGCCGTCAACAACCCTACCGGCACCACCAACCCCCTGAGCAGAAGCCCGCGGCGGGTCCATTGGCCATTCTTGCGTTGGGCATCAGCATCGATGCCGCACCCGACATCTGCCGTAGATGCTACGGCGTTATTTGTTGGAACTCGTGTCCGCATCCTTGTCTCCTTCACAGGACCGGCGGCAAAGCGGGCGTTCCTTAAGGCCCGCTTAAGGGTGAAAAGGTGCTCCTAGCCTGCGACGCAAGCCCGCGATTCCAGTCAGGTGCCCCACCCGATCGACAATGTGTTCGGCCGGATCAATTGAGCCGCAGGTCGGCGCCTGAGATCCCCGCCGCTTCGCAGTCTTCGGACGCGCTTACCTTAAGCTGCTCTTAAGATGGGCATCGTGCCGTGCGGCCTGATCGATCGCAAAGCAGAGAGCGTACGAAACGTGAGCAAGCTACCGACACCCGCAATCGCGCGACGCGCTTTCCTCATTGGTGCCAGCGCAATGACCCTCGCCGGATGCGTTTCCACGAGGCAAACACCGCAAGTCGCGCAGCCGGTCGCGCCGCCGCCCCTGCCGCCGACACCCCCAATGTACTACGCAATGCCGAACGAGCGCTTCCCGATTCCGGAAGTCGACGTTTCCAAGGTCGATCCGAAATGGTGGCGGACGGAAGTCGACTATCCGACCGATGAACGAGCCGGCACCGTCATCGTCGACACGCCAAACCGCTATCTCTACCACGTTCAGCCCAACGGCCGCGCAACCCGATACGGGGTGGGTGTCGGCAGGGACGGTTTTTCGTGGGCTGGCCGAGGGCGTCATATCGCATACAAGCGGGCATGGCCGCGCTGGACTCCTCCCGACGAAATGGTCGCGCGCCAACCCGAGTTGGAGCCCTATTCAATCGCCAATGGCGGCATGGATCCAGGGCTGGAAAATCCACTTGGAGCACGCGCCCTGTACATTCATGAAGGAAACCGGGACACGATTTACCGCATTCACGGAAACCCGGAGTTCTGGACGATCGGCCGGGCCGTTTCATCTGGATGCATCCGGATGATCAATCAGGATGTCATCCACCTGGCCGACAACGTTCGCGACGGGAGCCCGCTGGTCGTGATAGCCGATCCGGCTATGGACCATCTTCTGGTGGGATAGCTGCGTCGCGCGGCCGGAAGCTTACGCTCCTTGCTGGGCGCCACCTTCTTGAAAGATGAAGTGGCTGTCCCCGCACCAGATGCAACGGGTCATGCGGCGTTCGCCATCACCGCTTGCAGCCCCCCGCTGTCGCGGTTCTGAAGTCGTAGCCGCCAACCACTCCGCCCGAGCGCCAGTTCGACGATCGCGAGGCCGAGACCGCTGCCGATCGGAACTTTGTTGCGGCCGCGAAAGAAGCGTTCGGTGACGCGAGCCAACTCCTCCTCGGGAATACCGGGTCCATCATCCTCGATGATAATCCGGCCCTCTTCGGAGGGGCCGGCCGCACGACATCGGACGACGCCTCCTGGCGGCGAATGGTTCACTGCGTTCTCCACCAGGTTCCTCGTAGCAAGAGCGAACAGATCCGCCTCGATATCCAGTTCGATGCGGTCAAGATCAGGGGAAACCTCGACCTCGACACCCCTGGCCGGATCGGCCAGTTCGTCCGCGAGCGCTCTCAGTATGCTCCCGGGCCGTACCTTCCCGCTGCGTTCGCCCTGGTCGAGCGCTTCAACCGCCGACATATCCAGCAATTGCCGAACGAGTCGGCCGGTGCGGTCAACGCCGACAACGATCTGACGCAAAGCCTGCTCGCGGATTGTGCCATCGCCGCTCGCAAGCGCGACCTGCGCCTGCGTCTTGAGGCCAGCCAGCGGCGTGCGCAACTCGTGGGCCGCAAAAGCAGTAAAATTGCGCTCGCGTTCCCGAAGCCCCGCCACGCGTGCGAACAGTCCGTTGAGCGACTGCAAGACCGGCGCGATCTCCTTCGCCGTCTGCACGTCCTCGATCGGACTGAGGTCGGAGGCGTGTCGTGCTTCCAGGTCACCTGCGATCTTCCTCAGCGGCTCGAGGCCGCGCCTGACGCTGAGCCAGATAAGGACAGCAAGCACCGGCAAGATGAGCAAGGCCGGCAGGAGAAGGCCGCGGATGACGTCGTTCACCAACCCGTTACGGATACTCAGATTGTCGCCGACCAGAACGCGGACACCGCGCTCGGTATTGGTGATTGCGTAAACCCGCCAGCGCTCACCGTTTATCACGGTCTCGGAGATCCCGTCGGTGTGCTCGGACATTGCTTGATCGGGCGCCGCATCCGAGCGTCCGATCAATGTCCCCTGCAGCGACCAGATCTGGCACGAAAGCTGGCGGTCATAGGCGCTGTGGGTGCGCACGGGCAGATCGGACGTGATCGTTTGCGTCGGATCAACGGCGATCTCCTGGCTGACGATCAATGAGGAAACCATCCGGCCAGCTTCCATCAGCCGCGCGTCGAGAACCCGTTCCACCTCGGCGCGCGTGGAAAGGAAAATCCAGACGACCGCCGACAGCCAGACGAGACCGGTGGTCAGGGCGAGGATCAGGAACAGACGTTTGGAGATCGACGGCATCACGGTTCGTCTCCGAGGCGATAGCCGATCCCACGGACGGTCTGGATCATGCCCGGTCCCAGCTTGCCACGAAGATGATGGATGTGGACCTCGACGGCATTGCTCTCGACCTCCTCCTGCCAGCCATAAAGTTTCTCCTCGATCTGGCTCCGCGACAGGATCTGGCCGGGATGGATCATGAGGGCGTGCAAAATCGAGTATTCGCGCCGGGACAAGCGGATGGGTTCGCCCAGACGTTCGACATTCTGATTCGCAGGATCGAGGCGCAGCCCGCGCCATTCAAGCACCGATTGCGGGCGGCCCGCTGCGCGGCGGACGAGCGCGCGCAGCCGCGCGGCGACCTCGTCCAGGTCGAACGGTTTGCCGAGATAGTCGTCGGCACCGGCATCCAGTCCGTGAACCCGGTCGGCGACCTGATCACGCGCAGTCAGGAGGAGCACAGGTGTGGCGTCCTGCCGTTCCCGCAGGGATTTCAGGACATCGAGACCGGAACCGTCGGGAAGCATCAGGTCGAGCACCAGCGCGTCGAACTCATGGTTCGTGAGAGCTGCGCCGGCTTCTTCGCAGGTTTCGACCGCATCGGCGGTGAAGCCGCCAATCGAAAGGCCCACCGTCAATCCGTCTCTAAGGACGGCATCATCTTCGACTATCAGCACGCGCATGGTTATAATCCGAGTTTCCAGGCCGCATTTCTATACGAGGCTTAAGGCAGCCTTAAGGATCGAAGTTGAGCGCGCCTCGATATCGTTCAGTGATCGCGCGCCCGTGCGCCGACTTTGCAATCTCTTGCTATGGCGGTGGGCGCTGTCCGGTGCGACCGGTCTGGCGGACACAACAAGATGCAACCGAGCTGATCCGTCGTCCTGGCACATTGAGCTGCAAACCCGCCGATGTTTATCCGGCATTATCCGGCTTCCCTACGACTGGCCATTTCTGCTTTCGCCGTGCTTCAGGATCACGCATGTATTCCCGTGCATAGAAGTGATCTAGGGGCCGTAGTCTATGCCGACTGTGATCGAATGAGCGCAATCCCAGCTCAGCCATCCAGTTGTCACTCGGCCCCCTCTCAAGGAGACCGTCATGACAGAGAACAGATTTCTGACCCCTGAAGAAGTCTCAGAGCGTTATCGTGGGAGCGTTTCTGTTGGTACACTGAGAAATTGGAGAGCAATGCGCATAGGTCCATCGTTCGTGAAGATCGGCAAAGCTGTCCTCTACCCAGCCGGCGATCTTGACGCCTGGGACGAGCGGAACAAAGTGCCTTGCCGTGCCACAGGACGAATCAACGTGCATACCGAGGACTGAACGTGACGATCATGGCTGGGCACGAATAGCATATCCCCGTCAACGTCCCCACCCAGCGGAAGATTTAGGAATTTCTGATTATTCTCAGTTAGATGAGGGAATTGGTGGCATGCTCCACAACCATCCCTCGGGCGATCCGACGCCCTCCCGGGCCGATATCGACATGACGAAGGAGATCGTGGAGACCGGCAAACGGCTCGGCATCATCGTCCACGACCACATCATCATCGGCAAGAAGGGCTACGCCTCGATGAAGGGGCTGCTGCTGATCTGAGGGAAGGCGGCGGCTGTTTCAGTTCGTCTTGGCAGAATCGGGTGCGGGCACGTCCGACTTCTGCTTGCAGCCCTTCAGCCACACGTCATAGACGGCATGCTCGACGGCATTGAGGCCGGGGCTTTCGGCGAACATCCAGCCGGTGAAGATGCGCCTGATCTTGCGGTCCAGCGTGATCTCGTCGACCTCGACGAAGGAATCGGTCTTCGGCGCCTCCGCGCCGGGACGCGCATAGCAGACGCGCGGCGTCACCTGCAGGGCGCCGAACTGGACTGTCTCGTCGATATAGACGTCGAAGGAGATGATGCGGCCGGTGATCTTGTCGAGCCCGGCGAACTCGGCCACGGCGTTGGAGACGCGCTCGCCGGCGGCCTTGTCCTGCGCATAGGACGCGCCGGAAAGCCCACCGATCACGGCCAGAGCGGCCGCCGCGCAGCTCCAGTTACGGCCGATTACCCTCATGCAGAAACACCGATTGTTGCGCCAGCAATGATTCGAAAGGCTAGCGGGCGTTGCGGACGAGGCAACCAGCTAAACGCCAAATGTGGCAAGAAATGCCTCAGGAAGCCGGATTCGTTCAGGAACCCGGCGTCCAGGCGTCGTAGTCGCCGGTCACCTGCGGGCGATGGCCGGTGCCCAGGATCGACCCCTTGGGGCGATAGGCGGCCGGTGTGCCGGTGAGGTTCGGCTGGTACGGCTTCTGCCATTCGCGCGGCTTGTAGTCTTCCCTGGTCGGCGGCACGTCGACGCGATGGTGGATCCAGCCATTCCAGCCCGGCGGAATGGCCGAGGCTTCCGAATAGCCGTTATAGATCACCCAGCGGCGCGTGCGGCCTTCGGAATCGACGCCGCCCTCGTAATAGACGTTGCCGAACTCGTCCTCGCCGACGCGCGTGCCCGCACGCCAGGTGTAGAAACGCGTGTTCAGGTTCTGGCCGTTCCACCAGGTGAAAACCTGCAGGAGAAACTTCTTCATCCAATCCTCGCCGGGCAAAAACCGCCTGCCCGCTGCTTATGACCCCGCCATATGGCAATGACAAGCGTTTTGGGCAAGCCTTTTGCTAGTGCAGTGCACAATGCGCCTTGCCAAGCCGCTGTCATATTTCTAATGCTGCCTGCCGATCGGGGCCATGCGGCAAAATACCGGAGGGAGAGAATGGCACCTGTCTTGTCGGCCGAATCTCACGCCAGAACCGAAGCCATCCGTGCCCGCAAGGGCGGCGAGCCGGTCGTGTGCCTCACCGCCTACACTTATCCCATCGCCAGGCTGCTCGAACCGCATGTCGACCTGCTGCTGGTCGGCGACAGCGTCGCCATGGTGCTGCATGGGCATGACACCACGCTCGGCGCGACCATGGAGATGATGATCCTGCACGGGCAGGCCGTCATGCGCGGGGCGCGCAATGCCTGCGTGGTGGTCGACATGCCGGCCGGCAGCTACGAGGATTCGCCCGGGCAGGCGCTGGCGTCGGCCCGGCGGCTGTTCGAGGAAACCGGCTGCCACGCGGTCAAGCTGGAAGGCGGCACCGACATGGCCGACCGCATCGCGGCGATCGTCGAAGCCGGCATTCCGGTGATGGGCCATATCGGCCTCCAGCCGCAATCGGTGGAGAAGGAAGGCGGCTACAAGATCAAGGGCAAGACCGACGAAAGTGTCGCCAAGCTGCTGGAAGATGCCCGCGCGGTGGAGCAGGCCGGCGCTTTTTCGGTGGTGATCGAGGGCACCATGGAGCCGGTCGCCGCCGAAATCACCCGCATCCTGTCGATCCCGACCATCGGCATCGGGGCAAGTGCGATCTGCGACGGGCAGGTGCTGGTCATCGATGACGCGGTCGGGCTCACCGTCGACCGCGTGCCGAAATTCGTCAAGGAATACGCCGACCTGCGCAACGAGGTCGCCAAGGCGGCGATGAGCTACGCCGCAGAGGTTCGCGCCCGCGCCTTTCCGACGCCGGACCATGTGTTCAGCAAGCAGGACGAAAAGGGCTGACATGGGCGGACCGCATATTTCCCGCACCGTCGCCGACCTGCGTGCCCAGGTGAAGGACTGGCGCCGGCAGGGCCTCGGCATCGCCATGGTTCCGACCATGGGCGCGCTTCACGAAGGCCATCTTTCGCTGATGCGCGAGGCGCTGTCGCGCGCCGACCGCTGCATCGTCTCCATCTTCGTGAACCCGACGCAATTCGCGCCGACCGAAGACCTCGACAAATACCCGCGCCAGTTGGAGCGCGATCTGGAACGCCTGGCGGAAGTCGGCGTGCAACTCGCCTTCACGCCCGCGCCGGAGGAGGTCTATCAGAAAGGCTTTGCCACCAAGGTGGTCGTCGGCGGTCCGTCCGCGGGGCTGGAAACCGACTTTCGCCCGCATTTCTTCGAAGGCGTGGCCACCGTCGTCACCAAGCTGTTCCTGCAAGCCGCGCCCGATTGCGCCGTGTTCGGCGAAAAGGACTACCAGCAGCTTTGCGTGGTGCGGCAACTGTGCCGCGACCTCGATATTCCGGTCGAGATCGTCGGCGCGCCAACCGTGCGCGATGCGCATGGCCTCGCCATGTCGTCGCGCAATGCCTATCTGGACGAGACCGGGCTCGCGGTGGCAAGGCAGTTGAACAAGGTGCTGCGCAACGCATCCGCCGCCATTGCCGGCGGGGCCGACCCCGAAACGGAGACGACCAAGGCGCGCGAGGCACTGCTGGACGCCGGCTTCAGGAGCGTCGACTATGTGGCGGCGCGCGAAAGCGGAACGCTCGCGCCATGGCGCGCGGAGACCGAAGGGCGGTTGCTGGCGGCCGCGTGGCTCGGCACCACCCGCCTCATCGACAATGTGGAGATCGCGGCACGGACGTGATCGGCCGGCAGGCGTTCAGGAGAGCGGCTTTTCCATCACCACAATGGAAACCTCGTCCTGCACCGCCGGGGCATCGGCGACGGCAAAACCCCTTGCCCGATAGAAGCCTGTTGCCGGGGCGTTTTCCTGCTCGACCTCGAGCTTGAGCATGCGGGCCTCGGGAAAGCACTGTTCCACCTCGTCCAGCAGCATGGTGCCGATGCCCGCGCCCTGCCTTTCCGGCAGCACATAGAGCTGGCGCAGCCACACCACCTTGCCGTCATCGGTGGCGGCGGCGAAGGCCATGCCGGCAATCGCCTTGCCGTCGTCGGCAACGAGAAATTCCGAATGCGGATGCGTCAGCCGCGCCCGGAGCGAGGCCATGGAATGCCATTCGGCGGTGATCTCGTCCACCCGTCGCGGGCCGTAGATCGCATCGTAGGTCGCGTGCCAAGTCGCGGCGAGCAGGGCCTTGATCGCTTCAAGGTCATGCTCGCCGGCCGTGCGCACGAACATGCTATTCGATGCCCAGCTTGGCCTTGACCAGATCGTTGACCGCCTGCGGGTTGGCCTTGCCGCCGGTCGCCTTCATCACCTGCCCGACGAACCAGCCGGCCAGCGTCGGCTTGGCCCGGGCCTGCTCGACCTTGTCCGGGTTGGCGGCGATCACCTCGTCCACCGCCTTCTCGATGGCACCGGTGTCGGTGACCTGCTTCATGCCGCGCTTTTCCACGATCTCGCGCGGATCGCCGCCCTCGTTCCAGACGATCTCGAACAGGTCCTTGGCGATCTTGCCGGAGATGGTGCCTTCCTTGATGAGGTCGAGGATGGCGCCGAGCTGATCGGGCGAAACCGGAGTCCCTTCAATGTCCTTGCCGGCTTTGTTCAAGGCTCCCAGCAAGTCGTTGATGACCCAGTTGGCGGCCAGCTTGCCGTCGCGGCCCGCCGTCACCTGCTCGAAATAGTCGGCAATCGCCTTTTCCGAAACCAGGATGGAGGCGTCGTAGGCCGACAGGCCGAGCTTTTCCACGAACCGCGTCTTCTTGTCGTCCGGCAGCTCGGTCAGGTCGGCAGCCAGCGCATCGACATAGGCCTGGTCGAACTCAAGCGGCAAAAGGTCCGGGTCGGGGAAGTAGCGATAGTCATGCGCCTCTTCCTTGGAGCGCATGGAGCGCGTCTCGCCCTTGTTGGCGTCGAACAGGCGGGTTTCCTGATCGATGCTGCCGCCGTCCTCCAGAATGGCGATCTGGCGACGCGCTTCATATTCGATGGCCTGGCCGACGAAGCGGATGGAGTTGACGTTCTTGATCTCGCAGCGCGTGCCGAAGCCCTCGCCTGGCCGGCGCACCGACACGTTGACGTCGGCGCGCATGGAGCCCTCGTCCATGTTGCCGTCGCAGGTGCCGAGATAGCGCACGATGGTGCGCAGCTTGGTGAGATAGGCCTTCGCCTCGTCCGACGAGCGCATGTCCGGCTTGGACACGATCTCCATCAGCGCCACGCCGGAGCGGTTGAGGTCGACATAGGACATGGTCGGATGCTGGTCGTGCATGGACTTGCCGGCGTCCTGCTCCAGATGCAGGCGCTCGATGCCGATCTCGATGTCCTCGAACTCGCCCTTTTTGTCGGGACCGACCGAGACGATGATCTTGCCCTCGCCCACGATGGGCTGCTTGAACTGCGAGATCTGATAGCCCTGCGGAAGGTCCGGATAGAAATAGTTCTTGCGGTCGAACACCGACTTCAGGTTGATCTGGGCCTTCAGGCCGAGACCGGTGCGGATCGCCTGCTTCACGCACTCCTCGTTGATGACCGGCAGCATGCCGGGCATGGCCGCATCGACCAGCGACACATTTGCGTTGGGCGCCGCGCCGAAGGCCGTCGAGGCCCCCGAAAACAGCTTCGACTGCGAGGTCACCTGGGCATGGACTTCCATGCCTATGACGATCTCCCAGTCTCCGGTCGCGCCGGAAATGAGGCGCTTGGGGTCGGGCGTGCGGGTATCTACGATGGTCATGTGCGGCCTGTCGTCTTTTCGGATGGACCGGAATACGTCTGCGTATCCGGCCGGTATAGAGCGTATCGCTTCGCTAGTCCAAACCGGACGTCCAAACAAGCGCAAAGCCGGCATAAAGCCGGCTCTGGCGGTTTTCATCCGCTTTGGCTATATGTGCGCCATCCGCAGGAGCCTTGATGTCTACGTCTTCTCAGTCCCGGTGAAGCCCTGACCTTCCAACCGAAGGCAGGGCGCGAAAACCACGAAGAGCCTCGCGCCGCATAGCTTGCAGCCGCGATTTTTTGTGTTGGCCGAAAGGCCAGGTTTTCCCGGAATTGAAAGATGAACATACCGCGCAACGAACAGCGCATCCTGCACCTGCTCGCGCAAGGCGGGCGTATCGAACTCGAAAAAGACGAGAACAAACGGATCGAGGACCTGTGGTGTCTCACCCGCGACGGGTGGGTCTACCCGGACTTTACGCTTGAACTGTTCCGCAGCCTCAAACGCAAGAAGGCCATAGCCTCCGCCAATGGCGGCCCCTATCGCATCACGCGGCGGGGGCTCGAACTGGTGCGGTCCCGGCCGGACAACAGGTGAAATGCAGCCGCTCCGCCCATGCCGACCGGCGGAGCGGCTTTGCTTCAGGCGGTTGCGATATAGGCCTTGATCTGCTCGGCCTCGCGTTCGACATCCTCGATCCGGCGCTTCACCACGTCGCCGATCGAGATGATGCCGTACAGCTTGCCGTCCTTCTCCACCGGCAGATGGCGGAAGCGCCCGGCCGTCATGATCTCCATGATCTCGTTGACCGTATGGTTCTCGTTGCAGATCTTGACCTTGGGCGTCATCGAATCGCGAACCGCCATGTCGAGGGCCGCCGCGCCATGCGAGGCCATCACGCGCACGATGTCGCGCTCGGAAATGATGCCGACGATCTTGCCCTCGGTATTGGTCACCACCAGTGCGCCCACCCGATGTTCGGCAAGCAGGCGGATCGCCTCGCCAAGTTTCTCGTTGGGGCCGAGCGTGAAAACGCCATAGCCCTTTTCCGCGAGAATGGCCTTAACCGTCATTGCGTCCTCCTCTGCGTTTGGCCGGCCTCGTACCGGCCATCACGTTCGCAGAGCCATGGTGCGCTCTAGCTGTCGGCTTTTCAAGCGCCGCGGCGCCGCAGATTCAGGGGCGGCGCGCCATGCCGGCCTCGAACAGACGCAGGCCGAAGAAGCCGGCGAGGAAGCCTCCGATATGGGCCTCCCAGGCGATCTGGGCTTCCTCGCCCGGCACGATGCCGACAAGACCGGTGACAAGGTTGATCACCATCCACACGGCCAGGAAGGTGATGACCGCGCGCGAGCGCACGATCTCGCGCATCGGCAGGGGATCGCCGGCAAAGGCGCCCTTCCCGCCCGAGCGGTCGATGCGGAAGGCGAAACGCGCCGCCGCCCCCATCATGCCGGAGATGGAACCGGACGCACCGACCAGCGGCGCCTGCCCGAGCGGATGGATAAGGTAGAAGAACAATGCCGCCGCCAGGCCGGTGACCGCAAAGAAAACCGCGAAGCGCAGAGCGCCGAGGCGATTGGCAAGCGGCGAGCCGAACGCGGCCATCCACACCATGTTCACGGCAAGATGCGCGAAGCTGCCGTGCAGCAAGGCGTAGGTGAAGGGGCTGGTGAAGGCGTAGACATCCAGCACATATTCGCCGGAGTAGCGGATCGGCACGAAAGCGGTGCGGATGATGAGTTCGAAATCCTGATCCGGCGACAGCATGTAGGTCCGCACCAGATGGATGCCGATGCACAATGCCAGAAGAAGCAGCACGATGCCCGGCAGGTTGAACACCGGCTCGCGGCGCGGCACCGCTCGTCGAAGCGTGTCGTAGCGGTCGGCCGCGCGGTCAGGTTCGCTCATCGGGGATCATCCTGTTCGAAGGCTGCCATGTAGGCGAGGTCCGGCCGTTTTCCAAACGGTGAATCGCCATTGTGCGCCGAATCAGGGCGCGGAAAAGGGCGAATCGAATCAAAAAAAGAGGCCGTTCAGGATCTTCCCCGAACGGCCGGTCGAGCCTCCCCGGCTCCTGACACTTTTGACTGAAAGACCGGCACCCTGGGCAGGCAGACCGCTTTCTGGAATGATTTCAACGTCTCACAGGAACGCGCCCGCCGCAATCTAAACCCTTTGTTAACCTTAACGGCCTCGATCCGTGCACAAGCCGCCACAAGGCTGGCACGGTTCCTGCTCCGCACCGCATGTAGGTCGACGGAAATGTCCTCCTGTTCATCGTTGGGACAATCAGACTTCAGATTGCACGGAGCGGAGCGAACATGAAACTGGCGGGATCCATCGCACTGTTCCATTATTGGAATCGGCTGCGCGACGGACGCTCTGCGCCGAAACGCACGGAAATCGAGCCGGCCGATATCAAGAAGCTGCTGGCCGACACGTTCATCCTCGAAAAAGACACGCGGGGCGAGGCCGTCTTCCGGCTGGCCGGCACGCGGCTGTGCGCCGCCTACGGGCGCGAGCTGAAAGGGTTCAGCTTCCCTTCCCTCTGGCGCCCGAAGGACCAGCAACTCATCTCCCGCCTGCTCGACAGCGTGTTCCACAAGCATTCGGTGGCGCTCATCGCCTATGAGGCGATCAGCAGGACAGGCCGCTCCGTTCCCTTCGAATTGCTGGCCCTGCCCCTCGAGGGCGGCCCGGAAAGCCTGCGCTGCCTCGGCGTCGCCGCCCCCGCCCACAGGCCGTTCTGGCTGGGCGCCGACCCGATCGGCGATGCGGTGATCGACGCGCTGCGCACCGTCGACCCCAACGCAAAGAAGGCCGCGCCACCCGAACGGCCGGCCATCGGCGCCCCCGAACTTGCCCCGATCGAACTCGATGCCGCCAGCACGCTGGCCGGCTACGGCAGGGCCCGCAGGATCCGTCACCTTCTGGTGCTGGATGGCGGCCGCGACGAGGAATAGGCCGCCACCTTCCCCTACGTCCCCATTTGCGGCTTGTTAACCTTCCCCGGTTAACACTTGTGGCAAGAATCCGCCCGATACAGGCGGGACGGCCAACGGGGTGTAGGCGGTTATGAATTCAGCGGCGAAGATCCAGGCGCCGTCCCACGTCGAAAGACGTGCGTTCCAGCGTGTCCGGGTCAAGGTCTACGGACGCTTCATGCTGGAGGACCGCTCGGAACATCCCTGCCAGGTCATCGAAATGTCTCCCGGCAACATGGCCCTGCGCGCCGATCGCGTCGGGCAGCCCGGCGAACGGATCATCGCCTATATCGACCATATCGGCCGCATCGAGGGCGTGGTGACGCGCACCTTCCAGAACGGCTTCGCCATGACGGTGATGGCCTCCGAACGCAAACGCGAGAAACTGGCGGCGCAGTTGACCTGGCTTGCCAACAAGCACGAACTCGACCTGCCGGAAGATCGCCGCCACGAGCGCGTGACGCCGCGCAATCCCGTCACCGTCCTGCATCTGGTGGATGGGCGCCAGTATCCGTGCCGCATCATCGACCTGTCGCTTTCGGGCGCGGCCGTCGAGATCGCGGTGAAGCCCGCCGTCGGCGTGCAGATCACGCTCGGAACCATGCGCGGCCAGGTGGTGCGCCATTTCGAGGACGGCGTGGCCATCGAGTTCGCTGTCCTCCAGCGCGCCGATTCACTGGACGCCGAATTCAACCGGCCTCGCAACTAGAGCGCATCCGGGGATTGATGAATCGATTGTGATGTGACGCGTTGGCTTCCTGCTGATTCAACGTTGACCTTGATGGAGGTGAACGATGGCGAGAGCGCTCAGTGAGGATCTTCGGTTACGTGTTTTGAAGGCGTC
>WPCJ01093233.1_pt1 | contig 48630 bp, 42 predicted proteins | sample 5399831 | NCBI WGS metagenome assembly WPCJ01 (sample SAMN12869470, study PRJNA574797) | sludge metagenome | isolation source: wastewater treatment of pH10 | place: China:Beijing | collected 2019-05-20
GGCATAGCTACCGCGTCGCCACAGCCACCGGAAGCCCCGATTGCGCGTGTCCAAAGGATCGTATCGGACTGAAGGCGATCCGCAGACGAGGCTCCCGCGCTTTTGACCGACACAAGAAAAAGCCGCGCTGACTGGCGCCAGCGCGGCTCAAGACCGGATCCGCAATACTTGTCAGTTCCCTCGCGGGACCAAGCGTCGCTTACTTGACCTTGCCCATTTCCTTGAGAACCTCATTCGCCACCTTGAAAGCGTCGAGGCCGGCCGGGATGCCGCAATAGACGGTGGCATGCAGCAGCACTTCCTTGATCTCCTCAACAGTCACGCCGTTGTTGATCGCGCCGCGGGTGTGCAGCTTGATTTCGGGCGAGCGATTGAGCGCGGTGAGCATCGCGAGGTTCAGCATGCTGCGGGTTTTCTTGTCGAGGCCGGGGCGATTCCAGGCATAGCCCCAGCACCATTCGGTGGTGATATGCTGGAACGCCATCATGAAATCATTGGCGGCCTCGATCGACTTGTCGACATAGGCGGCGCCGAGAACTTCGCGGCGGGTCTTCAAACCCTCGTCGAACAAGCCGCCGAGGGTGATCGTCTGGTTATAGCTCATGTTGTGGATCCTTCTTGCTGGAGGGGATGCCCTCGCCTGTCCCTTCGGTCAGATGCCGAGATAGGCAGCGCGAACGGCCGGGTTCTCATTCAACTCGGCGGACGTGCCCTGGAGCGTGACGCGGCCACTCTCCAGAACATAACCGCGTGCGGCAACATCAAGAGCGAGGCTGACATTCTGCTCGACCAGCAGAATGGACGTCCCGCCGCGATGAATTTTTACGAATGCATCATGCATCTCCTCGACCACCTTTGGCGCAAGGCCATGGCTGGGTTCGTCGAGCAGCAACAATTTGGGCTGCAGCATCAGCGCGCGGCCGACTGCCACCATCTGCTGCTCGCCGCCCGACAGGGTGCCTGCGAGCTGGGAACGCCGCTCCCGTGTGCGCGGAAACAACTCGAAAATACCGTCCATCCGCTGCTGCAGATCGCTGGCGTGACGCGCGGTGAAGGCACCGAGCATCAGATTTTCCTCGACGCTCATGTCCGGGAAAACGTGACGCCCTTCCGGAACATGCGCGATGCCAAGAGACGGAATGTCATGAGCGGTACGTGACGCAAGGTCAGTACCATTGAATCGCAAGGTGCCACGCACATTGGGAACAAGGCGCGAGATCGTGCGCAGGATCGTGCTCTTGCCGGCCGTGTTCGCGCCGATGATGCAGACGAACTCGCCTTCGCGCATCTCGATGTCGATATCGTGCAGGACATCGATGCCACCATAGCCGGCATTGAGCCCCTTGATTTCAAGCAGTGGCTGAGTGCTGGTCATGCGTGGCCCTCCGCCGAACGGCCGAGATAGGCTTCGACCACCACGGGATCGTTAGCGACTTCGCGCGGCGTGCCATCGGCAAGCAGACGGCCGAAATTGAGCACCAGGATGCGGTCGCAGATCGCCATGATCGCGCGCATGTGGTGTTCGACGACGAGCAGTGTGATGCCGTCATCGCGTAGCTGGCGGATCAGATCCATGATCTCCTGCATTTCGACGGGATTGAGCGCCGCCATGACTTCGTCGAGCAGCAGGACTTTGGGGTCGGTACACAGAGCGCGTGCGAGTTCGACCCGTGCACGTTCCGGAAACGACAGATTGCCGGCCATCTTGTGGGCGACGGATTTTAGGCCGACGCGATCGAGACAGACCAGTGCCCGCTCCCGCGCCGTCTCGACGTCGTGACGCAGCAGGCCCGCCGTCAGCACATTGTCGAGCACCGAGCTTTCGGCGAACAGAGCCACGTTCTGGAACGTCTTGGTCATGCCAAGGCTGGCAACCTTGTGCGGCTTCTGACCGACGATACTGGTGCCATCGAGCGTGATCGCTCCGGAATCCGGTTTGATCAGTCCACACAGCGTACTGAAGAAGGTCGTCTTGCCGGCGCCGTTCGGGCCGATCAGGCCGACGATCTGCCCTTTCGGAACAGAGAACGTCACATCGGACAAAGCCTGCAGCCCGCCAAAGCGCTTTGAGATGCCGCGCACATCAAGGATCGTCATGATTGCGCTCCCTTGCCCTGAAGTCGAGCGCGCAGCGTCTCGAAGATGGTTACAAGTCCGCGTGGACGCCAGAGGATGACGACGATCAGGATCACGCCGAAGATCAGTTGCGACAGGCCTGCCGCGCCTGACGAGAACAGATCGTTCATCAGCTCCTCGATCGGCACGATGAAGAATGCGCCGAGGATGGGGCCGACAGCCGTACCGACACCGCCGATGATGGCGATCAAGGCGACGCGAATGGAAATCGACGCCGCGCTGAACACAGTATCAGGATCGAAGAACACGGCGACCTGGGCGAACAGCGTGCCCAGCATGGCCGTCAGCACGCCGGAGATCACGGCGGTCTGCAGTTTGACCTTGGTCGTGTCGATACCGATGACCTCCGCGGCCGCCGCATTTTCACGAATGGCGCGCAGGCGATAGCCCATCGCACCGCGCCGGATTACTTCGAAGATCACAGTGACGATGACGAGCGCCGCCAAGGCGATATAAGCGTGCGGAAGCAATTGCTTGAACGAATAGGCGGCAAAGCTCGGCGGCACGAACGGCACCGACAGTCCGCCTGGACCGCCGGTCAGCGGGGCCCAGACATTGGCGATGACGCGCGCTACTTCGCCGAAGGCCAGCGTCGCCAGCGCGAAATAATGGCCCTGCAGCCGCATGGTCGGGATCGCGATGACAAGCGCGGCAAGACCGCCGAGCGCGCCGGCCGCGAACATGCCGATCCAGGGACTGATGCCGAATTTCAGCAACAGGATCGTCGACGTATAGGCGCCGATGCCGAAGAAGGCAGCGTGCCCGAGCGACAACTGGTTGGCGAGGCCGCCAATCAGATTCCAGGCCTGCGCCATGGCGGCGAACAGCAGCGTGAATGTGAAGACACGGATCCAGTATCCGGTCGGGCTCAGGAATTGCGGCACGGCAGCCGCAATCAGAACGATGACAGCGATTGCGATCCAGCGTTTCATCGGCTTGCTCCCACAAGACCCTGCGGCCGAACGGCGAGCACGAGAATGAAGACCAGGAAGAGAACGAGATTTTGCAGCTGGATCGGAAAGAACAGAGCGGACAGCGCCTGGATGACGCCGACTGCCAGACCGCCGACCACCGCGCCGGCAACGCTGCCGAGACCGCCAAGCACGACCACGGTGAACATCAGGACGACAAACTGGCCGCCGACCTGCGGGAACACTGTGACGTAGGGAAGAATAACGGCGCCACCGAATGCCGTGAGGCCGACACCAAGTGCGAAGGCCATCTTGTACATCAGGGCCGTATCGATCCCCATCAACTGCGCCGCCATGGGATTCTGCGCGGTCGCGCGCATCGCACGACCGAACCAGCTGGTGCGCATGAACCACCACAGAGCCAGACCGCAAGCCAGCGACATGGAAAACGCAATGAGATAGGGCACGCTAACGAAGAGCGACCCCAGCGACAGCGACATGGTCTGATAGGACGTGGTAACCGAACGGAACTGCGATCCGAAGGCGAGCAGCGCGCCGTTTTCGAGCACGATCAGCAGACCGACCGTCAGAAAGATCTGGGCGACGGACGGTGCTTTTAGCACGCGAGAAATCAGCTGCCCCTGCACCAGCCAGCCGAGAGCGAACGCCACTGCAAAAGACAGTGGCGCCGCCAGGACAGGATCGAGGCCGAGATAGGCCCAGGCAAACCATGAAACGAACATGCCGATCATCAGGAATTCCGCCTGCGCGAAATTCACGATGCCCATCACGCCGTAGACGAGTGTCAGGCCGATTGAAATGACGGCGTAAACGCCGCCAATCAACAGGCCGTCCAAGATCGCTTGAATGAACGACACGATTTTCTTTCGCTAACTGATCAGGACTTCCACTCGGCGGTGCCCTTGGCCACTTCCTTCGGCCAGACGGTCACCAGCTCCTTCTTGCGCCACTGCACCATCACCGGGATCGATGCAGTGTTGAGGCCGGTGCTGTCGAACTGCACGGCGCCACCGGTCATGGCATTGGTCCAGCCGCCGGTGAATTTTGCACCGCGCAGCGCCATGGTGACGTCTTCGGCCCTGGCCGACTTCGCCTTCTCGATGGCCTGCACAAGCACATCCAGCGCCACGGCGTGTTCGAGCGCTTCATGCACCATGAAATAGCCGAAGCGCTTGCGGAAGCGATCGGTCAGGCTGGTGTCGAGATCGTAATTGGCCGGCGAGATCGACAGCACACCTTCGGCGAATTCGCCGAGGCCCTTTTCGAAATCCGGGATCACATAACCGGCAGCGCCGCCGATGGCCGGAATGGTGATGCGCTGCTGACGCATAGTGCGGATGAGCAGCAGGCTGTCATTGAGATAGGAGACCGGAAAGACCGCCTGAGCGCCGGAGGCGCGGAGCTTGTTAATGAGCGGCGTCGTGTCGGTGATCCCCAGCGGATAGGCATCATCCATCACCAGCTCGATATTCGCAGCCTTGGCAGCCGCGCGAAGACCACCGGCCTGGGCGGTGCCATAGGCCGTGTCTTCATACATGATCGCGATCTTGTCGATCTTGGTGCCGGCGGCCTGCGCGATCGCCACGGTGTAATCGAGCTGCGCCTTGCCGAGCGCGGACGCCTTGGCGACGACCTGGAAGATGTTCTTGAAGCCGCGGCCGGTGATCTGGTCGGCGAATGACATCGTGAGCAGCGGAATATCGCGGCGCTCGGTGACTTCGGAGATCGCGATGGTCAGCGACGAGGCGAAAGCGCCGAGAATCGCGGAGACTTCGTTCTGGCTGATCATGCGCTGGGCCACGGTGCCGGCCGTGGTCGGGGTCGAGGTCGCGTCGGCCACGATCAGATTGATCTTGGCACCACCGAGCGCCTTGATGCCGCCCGCCGCGTTGATCTCATCGGCGACCAGCTCGATGCCGTTGCGAGAGTTGATGCCGAACTGCGCATTGGCGCCCGACAGCGGCATGATCACGCCGATATTCACCTGCTTGGCCTGGGCGCGCGCCGGGGACGAAACCCAGGGCGCCGCGATCAGCGCGGCCGACCCGGCCAGAACGGTGCGGCGATCGATGCCCCCGCGCGTAGATGACGTCTTCGACATGGCAGTTTCCTCCGATGGGTGCCTTCAAGGCTTGCCACATGGGGAACATAAATCAGACAGGCGGTCAAGCTGCTTGACAGATTGTCTGATAGGCGGTCAATTGACGCATGGCAGAAAACGACTCGGACCTCAACGTCACGCGGGAAACGACCAGCTTGCGCCAGCTGGTGGAGAATCGGCTGCGCTCTGCGATCGGCAGCGGACGATTCAAGCCTGGCCAGCGGCTGATCGAGCGTGAGCTCTGCGAGCAGACCGGCGTCGGCCGAACATCCATCCGCGAGGCTTTGCGGCAGCTCGAAGCCGAAGGCCTGGTCACGACGATTCCGCACCGGGGTCCTGTCGTCAGCACGATCACTGTCGAAGAGGCTGCGCAGCTCTACGATCTGCGCGGATTGCTCGAAGGTTATGCGGGCCGCGAATGCGCCAAGCGCCGCGATCCCGTGATCATCGCGCGCTTGCGCAAGCAGTTTGTGCGGATGGGCGAAGTTGCGGGGCAGGAAGACCGGAACGATCTGCTGACTGCGAAGACCGAGTTCTATGCAGCTTTGCTCGAAGGCTGCGGCAATGGTTTCGTCGAGCGCTTCCTGAAGATGCTGCTCAATCGCGTGACGGTGCTGCGCATGACATCCATGACGCAAGCCAATCGCATCGGCACCAGCCTGCGCGAGATCGAGATGATCCTGACCGCCATCGAGAATGGCGACGAGGAAGGCGCCGAACGCGCCTGCGTTCTCCACATTCAAAATGCCGCGAAGGTCGCGCTCGATGCGCTACGTCGCAGCGACTGAGCATCAAAACACGTTCAATCAATTCAAAATACAAAGAGTAAGAGGAAACGCCCGTGACGACTTCAGCCGCAATCAACCCGCCCGCCAAAGTCACCGTGATCGGACTTGGCAATATGGGCCGTCCGATGGCCGCCTGCATCGCTCGCGCCGGCTTTCAGGTGACTGGCTTCGATCTGTCGGCAGATGCGCGCGATGCCTTTGCCAAGGAAGGCGGCACTGCTGCGGCAACCGTCGATGAAGCCATCGCCGGCGCTGCGGTGATCGTCACGCTGCTCCCCGATGGGAAGATCGTGCGCGCAGCCCTCGAAGGCATTAAGGCCAAGCTCGCCAAGGGCACCGTGATCATCGACATGAGCTCGTCTGCCCCGCTCGGCACCCGCGCCCTCGGCGATGAGCTCATCGCAGACGGCCTCGAATTCATCGATGCCCCGGTGTCCGGCGGCGTGAAGCGTGCCATCAGCGGCACGCTGGCGATCATGGCGGGCGGATCGCACGCGACCATCGATCGTGCCGACAAGGTTCTTCAGTCCATGGGCCCTGCCGCATTCCGTACCGGCCCGCTCGGCTCCGGCCATGCCGCCAAGGCGCTGAACAACTACGTCTCGGCCGCCGGCCTCGCCGCAGCAGCAGAAGCGCTCGCCATCGGGAGCAAGTTCGGCATCGAGCCGAACACCCTCGTGGATGTGCTCAATGCCTCGACCGGGCGCAACAACTCCACTGAAAACAAGCTCAAGCAATTCATGATCTCGGAGAGCTACGCCTCCGGCTTCGCCCTCGCCTTGATGGCCAAGGACATCCAGACCGCGGACGAACTCGCGCATCAAATCGGCGTCAAGGCGCCGCTCGCCGACGAGATCACCGCCATGTGGAACAATGCGCTCAAGCATCTCGGGCCGAAGTCGGACCATACCGAGATTGGGCGCTATCTCACCGCAGACAAGTGAGCGCCATCGATGTCCGTTTTCGAACGGCTCGTCGATCATCTGACGACAGCACTCGCCAAGCCCGAAGTGAAATCCTTTTCGCGCGGCCTCTCGCTGCGCGTGCTCTTCACGGTCGATGACCTCACGCATGAGGTCGTGATCGGCACAACGCCGGCTGAAGCGGATGAGACAAGCAAAATCGGCATCGCCGCCAGTGCCGAAGACTGGGCACTGGTGCTCGCCGATCCAGCGCCGCCGACCTATCACTCGTTCTCGTCGATCCAGCTACGTAATCCCCGCTTCACCATCACCGGCGATCCGCTGGCGATCGCCCAGGCCCGCGCCTGGTTCGAGGCGATCTTCGCCAATCTCACGCCCTATGAAGTTGCAACACCGCAAGCGGATCTCGGCCGCCTGCGCGGGAGCTACCACACCGTTGCGACCTCGAGCGGCCGTGTCGCGCAAATCTATAGCGAGCAAGCTGGCACGGGGGCGCCTGTGCTCTGCCTGCACACGGCGGGCGCCGACACCCGGCAATTTCACGGCGTCATGTGCGACGGAGCGCTCGGCGAGGATTGGCGCTTCATCGGCTTCGACATGCCCTTCCACGGCCGCTCAATGCCGCCCGTCGACTGGACAGGCGATGCTTATTCGCTCGATCAGCAGACCTATCTCGACTGGTGCGTCAGCTTCATCGAACAGGTGATCTGTGAGCCGGTCGTGGTGATGGGCTGCTCGATGGGCGCCGGCATCGCCATGGTGCTTGCGGCTGAGCGCCCGGATCTCGTTCGCGCTGTCATCGCGCTGGAAGCACCGCTGCGCCCGCGCGGCCGGCGCAACGACTATCTCACCCACGCCAAGGTCAATGGCGGCTGGCATTCCGCGGCCTATGTGCGCGGCCTGCTCGGACCGCGCAGCCCGGCAGATCTGCGCCGCCGCGCCGCCTATATCTATTCGCAGGGCGCCCCCGGCATCTATGACGGCGACCTCGCTTTCTATTCCGACGAATTCGATGGCGAGCAGATCGCGAAGAAGATCGATGGCAAGACGATTCCAGTATCGCTCCTCATCGGCCACTACGATTTCTCGGCAACCGTCGATGATGCACACCAGCTCGCCGGATGGATCGACAATGCGCGCGTGATCGAAATGCCGGAGCTCGGGCATTTCCCGATGACGGAGCATCCGACGGAAATGCTCCGTTATCTGCGGCCGGTCTTCGCTGCACTGAAGCAATAGGGACACGCATCCAAAGCGAGGCGTCGTCTTCAGACAGCTACATCCGCCTTGATGGCCGCGTGAGGTGAATAGCCTTCGACTTCGAAGTCATCGATCACATAGTCGTCGATGTCCTTCGCCCGCGGCTTCAAGATCATCCTCGGCAACGGGAGTGGATCGCGCGAAAGCTGCTCGCGGGCCTGATCGAGATGGTTGAGATAGAGATGAGCGTCGCCGGCGACCCAGACGAATTCGCCGGGGCGCAGACCGGTCTGCTGCGCCAGCATGAGCTGGAGCGCAGACGCGCCGACGAAATTGAAGGGCGCGCCAAGCAGCAGATCGACCGACCTTTGAAACAGAAGGCAATTCAAACGCCCGTCGGACGAGACATGGTACTGATAGACCATGTGGCAAGGCGGCAGGGCCATGCCGCCGAGCTCGGCAACATTCCAGCCGTGGAACAGCATGCGGCGGCTTGCCGGATTGGTTTTCAGCGTGGTGACGAGCTGGGCGATCTGGTCGTATTCGCTGCCGTCGGCACCGAGCCAGCGGCGCCATTGCTTGCCATAGACCGGACCAAGCTCGCCCCATCGGGCCGCAAAGTCGTCATCGGCCAGAACCCGGCTTTCGAATTCCTCCTGGGATACATTTTCACCAGTCTCGGAACGGAATCGCGCCAGCGGCCAGTCGGTCCAGATCCGGACATTCTCGCGCAGCAACGCCTGGATGTTGGTGCCCCCCGTCAGGAACCACAGCATCTCCTTGACGGCGGTTTTCCAGTAGACGCGCTTGGTGGTCAGGATCGGGACTTCGCCAGACGACAGATCGAAGCGCAGCATGGCACCGAACAGCGATCGCGTTCCAACGCCGGTACGATCAAGGCGCTCGTCCCCACGCTCCAGGGCAAGCCTGAGCAGATCGAGATATTGATGCTCGGGATGTCTCGATATCAAGGCAAACTCCGACAGTCAGATAACCAGCCATCGTCGAGATGACTGCGCGCGTGAAGGCGATCGCCACGTGCTAAGGGCCGGCGAACCTATCGCTCCAGCCGGCGGCCGGACATTGCGATTCCCGGATTATACCCCGAAATCTGTGTCACCTCCCCGCAAACGACAAGGGCCGGATCCCATGAGGATCCGGCCCTGAAATCAAACCGTTAGACGGTTCCCGCTTTACTGGGCGGGCTTCAGCACCGCCGACCATTTTGCGACTTCGCTCTTCACGAGTTCGCCGAGAGCGGCCTGGGTACGGGCTTCCGGCTTCGGAATGTCCGAACCGAGATCGAGCAGGCGCTTCTTGACGTTCTCGTCGTCCAGCGCCTTCGCCGCAGCGGCGTTCAGCTTGGCGGTGATCGCGGCGGGCGTGCCCTTCGGCGCGAAAATCGCGTTCCAGGCCGAGGCCTGATATTTCGGCAGGCCGGCTTCGGTGGTGGTCGGCAGGTCCGGCAGCGACGGGTTACGCTCGGGGGTCGCGACAGCATAGGCCTTGATGGTGCCGCCCTTGACCTGCGGCACGGCGTTGACGATCTGGTCGCACATGTAATCGACCTGGCCGCCGACCAGCGCATTCATCGCCGGGCCAGTGCCGTTGAACGGCACGCCGATCGGCTTGATGTCGAGCACCGACGAGAGCAGTTCGCACGACGAATAGGACACCGAGCCGACGCCGGCATGGGCCATGTTCAGCTTCTCGTTATTCGCCTTCACATAGGTGACGAATTCCTTGAGGTCCTTCGGCGCGAAGTCCTTCTTGGCGAGGATAAGGATCGGCGTGCCGGCGAGCAGCGCGACCGGCTCGAAATCCTTCTCCGGATGATAAGCGAGCTTCGGATACAGCGGCACCGAGGCAGCATGGGTGCCCATGTGGCCCGTGATAATGGTGTAGCCGTCGTTGGCTGCCTTTGCGGCGCGGGTCGCGCCGGTGGTGCCGCCGGCGCCGACCACGTTCTCGATGATGATCTGCTGACCGAGCGTCTTCGACATTTCCGACGCGACGATGCGTGCGATCACGTCGGTCGGGCCACCTGCCGCGAAGGGCACGATCATGGTGATGCTGCGGGTCGGATAATCCTGCGCCTGCGCCTTGGTCGAAACAGTGGCGAAACCGGCGAGCGTCGCCAGACCACCGATCGCAAGCATGCGGTTAAATGACTTCATATTTATTCCTCCCAGACCAAAACGACCCGCCAATAAGACGTATTGCGCGGGACTGAATACAAGCAACGGCCCGAAGTCCATTCGACTTCGGGCCGCGGCGGAGTGACGCAGTAATGATGTGGAGCGTATTAGCTCTCGGACTCGACGAAGACCTCGTCGCGCTTCTTTCGCAGTGCAGGAAGCACGGCGAGGATCAGCAGGAAGGCCGAGATCGCCATCAGCGTCGCCGACAGCGGACGGGTGAAGAACACCGTCGCATCGCCGCGCGAGATCAGCAGTGCACGACGCAGGTTCTCTTCCATCAACGGGCCGAGCACCATGCCGAGCAGCAGCGGGGCCGGCTCGAAGTCGTGCTTGATCAGCCAGTAGCCGATCAGACCGAACACGCCGGCGAGAACGACGTCCATCGGTGCGTTGTTCACCGAATAGATGCCGATGCTGCAGAACACGACGATCGACGGGAACATCAGGCGGTACGGCACGCGCAGCAACCGCACCCACAGTCCGACCATCGGCAGGTTGATGACGAGCAGCATGAGATTGCCGACCCACATGGAGGCGATCATGCCCCAGACGAGATCCGGCTGCTTCTGCATCACCTGCGGACCCGGCACGATGCCGTGAATGGTCATCGCACCGACCATCAGCGCCATCACCGCATTCGGCGGGATGCCGAGGGTGAGCAGCGGGATGAACGAGGTTTGCGCAGCAGCATTGTTGGCGCTCTCGGGAGCGGCAACGCCTTCGATCGCACCGCGACCGAACTTCTTCGGGTTCTTCGACAGCTTCTTCTCGAGCGTGTAGGCCGCGAAGGATGCGATGACCGCGCCACCGCCCGGCAGAATGCCGAGGATCGATCCGAGCACCGTGCCGCGCAGGATCGGCGGCGTCGAGACGATCAGATCTTCCTTGGTCGGCATCAGACCGGTGACCTTGGACTGTACGAGCTGGCGATCTTCTTCGCTGCCGGCATCAAGGTTGCGGATGATCTCGGCGAAGCCGAACAGACCCATTGCGACGGTGGCGAAGCCGAGGCCGTCAGCGAGTTCGGGAATGTTGAACGACATACGCGACGCACCGGTCTCGATGTCCGATCCCACCATGGAGAGCAGCAGACCGAACACGATCATCGCGATCGCCTTCAGCACCGAGCCCTTGGCGAGCACCACCGCGAAGATCAGGCCCAGCACCATCAGCGAGAAGTACTCGGCCGGACCGAAAGCCAGCGCAAGCTTGGTCAGTGGCGCGCCGAGGATCGCGATCAGCACGGTGGCGACGCAGCCGGCGAAGAACGAACCGATGGCTGCGATGGCAAGCGCCGGACCGGCGCGGCCCTGCTTGGCCATCTGGAAGCCGTCGAGCGCAGTCACCACTGAGCCGGCTTCACCGGGGATGTTGACCAGGATCGACGTGGTCGAGCCGCCGTATTGCGCGCCATAATAAATGCCGGCGAGCATGATCAGCGCGCCGACCGGCGGCAGACCGAAAGTGATCGGCAGCAGCATCGCCACGGTGGCGATGGTACCGATGCCCGGCAGAACGCCGACAAGTGTACCGACCAGCGCACCGATCAGACACAGCAGGATGTTCATCGGCAGAGGGATGCTCAGCCCACCCAGCCAGGAAGGCGTCCACTGCACGAATTGGAAAACAGTCGCGAAGCCGAGACCGAGATTGGAAAAAAGATCGCCCATAACACCCTCTTCCTCAGCGCATCAGAAAGGTTGGCCACATCTGCAGCGGCAGACCCAGCGCATACGGGAACAGCAAAGCGCAAAACGTCGTCAGGCACGCGCCGACGATGATCGTCTCGACCCAGCGCGTCTCGGTCGAGCCGAGCGCCGCGATCAGGAAGCTCGACATCGCCGAGAAGATCATGCCCATCGGGCGGATGCACAGAGCGAATGACACGATCGCCAGCATGACGAAGAACGGGCCGCGCCAATGAAACTTCTGCAGCGTCGGACCTTCGGTGAAGATGCCGACCACCGTCACGGCAGCGCCGAGACCGAGCAGCAGAATGCCGAACATCCGCGGCGCGGTACCTGCGCCGAACGAGAAGCCATGCATGCCTTGCAGATCGCTCGATGCCCACAACGCAAATGCAGCAATCGCCACCAGGGCGAGGCCACCGATAAAATCCTGCGGGCCTTTGACCCAGCTAGGTAAAATTGATTTCTCCGGCGCGTGGCTCGGCGCATCACTCATTGGTACGTCCCTCTAGTCACGAGCTTATAGCCCAGGTCTTTTAGTCGAAGCGTTTGACAGCTCAAGTCAATCGGGGCCGCCCAACGACCCCGGTGGCAAGCTTGCTAGCCACTTTCGTCAGAGAATGCCAGCGAAACCAAGTAATCCGCCGCCAACTAACAACCATAGCGGGTTGAGCCGCGTTGCAAATGCCAGAACGGCTGCAACCGCGGTGACGGAATACGCTATTATAGAAGTGTCTGCGGTCATCATCACGACCAGGCCACTCGCGCTCATTAGACCAATGGATAATGGGACAAGTGCCGCCTGCACAATTCCTGGCCACGTTGCATGCGTCGAACGCGCAAGCAAACGGCTGACATAATAGGCGACAACCGCGGTTGGACCGCACATCGACAAGGTGGCGATCAAGGCGCCGAGAATACCGGCGACCTGATAACCAATCAGCGTAACGATGAGTACATTAGGGCCCGGCGAGAGCTGCGAGATCGCAAAGACGTCGGCGAATTGCTTGGCAGTAAGCCAGTGATTCACGTCTACCGCAGTGCGGTAAATCTCGGGAATCGCTGAGTTGGCGCCGCCAACGGCAAATAGCGACATCAGCCCGAAGGTCCAGGTCACGGTCCAGAGCGTGTCGATACCAGTCTGGTTCACGCCCTGCTCCAGCGCCGGATCATTATAGTGAGCAGAACGCTGACCGGGACGGAGACGAGTAGTACCGTCGGCAGCGGCCAGCGCATCAGGCCGACAGCAACGAAGACGGCCAGCATCATCAACAGGCCGAGCGGCTCGCGCTTCTTCAACAGCGGCAACATCATTCGCGCGATCACCGCGAACAGCAATCCGACTGCAACGCAGGAGACACCCGCCAGAGTGCGGCGCAGCGATTCCAGGTCGCCATAGCGCGCATAGAGAATGGCCAGAATGGTCACGATCACCACCGGCGGTCCGAGCAGCCCCGCGAAGGCAGCGATGGCCCCCGGAATGCCGCGGATACGGGCACCGAACACGACCGACAGATTGACGATGTTCGGCCCCGGCAGGAAATGACACAGCGCGAAGGTTTCGTTGAACTCCTCCGCCGTCATCCAGCGATGCTGCTCGACGATGGCCCGGCGAGCCCAGACAAGGACGCCGCCGAATCCGGCCAGCGACATTTTCGCAAAAGCGACGAACAGCTCCCCCAATCCGACAGGCACACGGGTTGTGTTTCCGGAGTTTTCAGCCATGAGTGGGGGCAACGTGGCAGCCATGATGCCGGTTTAGGCCGATGACGAGGCCGCGCCAAACGATTTTTGCGTGGTTTTTGCGCCGATATCGGCCTGGAAGGCGTCCGGTCTGTTTCGCGACGCATCACACTTATATATAGAGTGCATTCGTCCGCCCGGGGCTGCCAACCGTCAAGGCTGCTGACCGCGGGTGCACGCCGGCGTATGGAGTGGGAAAGATGGCGCGAGTCGGCCTTCCCGACATCGCCACAATTGCCGATACATCCTCTACCAAGACGAAAGCGACGGGGCCGAACGATGCCGACCGATCATATTCGCTACGACGTACTGGCCCGTGACGCCCTCCGCGGCGTGCTGCGCAAGGTGCTGATCGATGCCGCCGAACACGGCTTGCCGGGTGAACACCACTTCTTCATCACCTTCATCTCCAAGGCGGACGGCGTGAAGCTGTCGCCGCGCCTGCTGGCGCAATATCCGGAAGAAATGACGGTGATCCTGCAGCATCAGTTCTGGGATCTCACCGTCACCGAAGACCGCTTCGAAGTGGGCCTGTCCTTCAACGGAATTCCCGAACGCCTCGTCGTGCCGTTTGCGGCGATCAAGAGCTTTTACGACCCGTCAGTACAATTCGGCCTGAGCTTCGAGACCGAAGCCGCCGCTGCCGAAGCGCCGGTCGCAAGCACGCCTGCACCGGTGACACCGGCTCAGGCTCTCGCCGCTCCGCCCGCATCGCCCGAAGCCTCCGACGAAGGCGAGACGCCGAAAACCGGCGAAGGCGCTGAGGTCGTTCGTTTAGATCGCTTCCGAAAAAAATAAGCGCAAGAGCGTGTAGAGTGATCGGGCCGCAGCGATGCGGCCCTTTTCGTTTTGCGCCGCATCCTTCGGCGCAGCAATGCAGGAAGCCCATCATGGCCAAATCGTCGAAGAAGACATCCGCCGCGTCCACCCGCACCGAGACCGACAGCTTCGGCCCGATCGCCGTCGCCGCCGACCGCTATTGGGGCGCGCAGACGGAGCGGTCGCGACAAAACTTCCGCATCGGCCACGATCGCATGCCGATGCCGCTGGTGCATGCGCTCGGCATCGTCAAGCTCGCCGCCGCGGAAACCAATCGCGAGCTCGGCTTGCTGCAGCCGAAACTGGCCAAGGCCATCGTGCAAGCCGCGCGCGAAGTGATCGATGGCAAGCTCGACGACCACTTCCCGCTCGTCGTCTGGCAGACCGGCTCCGGCACCCAGACCAACATGAACCTCAACGAGGTGATCGCCAACCGTGCTAACGAACTGCTCGGCGGCGAGCGCGGCGCGAAGAAGCCGGTGCACCCGAACGACCACGTGAATATGAGTCAGTCGTCAAACGACTCGTTTCCGACCGCGATGCATATCGCCGCGACTCAGGAAATCACGCACGACCTCATCCCGGCCTTGAACGAACTACCTGTTGCACTGCGCAAGAAGGAGAAAGCCTTCGCCAAGATCGTGAAGATCGGACGCACGCATACACAGGATGCGACACCGCTCACGCTCGGCCAGGAATTCTCCGGCTATGCATCGCAAGTCGAGAGCGGCATCGCGCGGCTGCGCAGTGCAGTGAAGGATCTGCATCCGCTCGCGCAGGGTGGCACAGCAGTCGGCACCGGACTCAATTCGAAGCCTGGCTTCGCCAAACTGTTCGCGAAGAACGTGCAGAAGATCACGAAGCTGCCCTTCACGAGCGCAGCAAACAAATTCGAAGCGCTGGCCTCGAACGACGCCTATGTGTTCGCACACGGCGCAATAAACTCTGTCGCGACAGGACTATTCAAGATTGCAAACGACATTCGCTTGCTCGGATCCGGTCCGCGCTCGGGACTTGGCGAACTCATTCTTCCAGAGAACGAGCCGGGCTCGTCGATCATGCCCGGAAAGGTGAATCCGACACAATGTGAAGCAATGACAATGGTATGCTGTCAGGTATTCGGGAACCATACAGCTATCACGGTGGCCGGCAGCCAGGGACATTTCGAGCTAAACGTGTACAAGCCGGTGATGGCGCATTGTATGATGCATTCCATCCAATTAATCGCAGACGTTGCGCGATCGTTCACCGAGCACTGCATCGATGGCATCCGCGCCGATGAGAAGCGCATTCGCGAACTCATGGAACGTTCGCTGATGCTCGTTACTGCGCTCGCTCCGAAGATCGGCTATGATAACGCAGCGAAGGTTGCCAAGGCCGCGCATGCGAACGGAACGACTCTCAAGGAAGAAGCGCTGCGCTTGGGCCTTGTCGATACGAAGGAGTTTGATCGCCTCGTGCAGCCGGTCAAAATGATACAGCCGGGGTGAGTACTTACTGCGGAGTCAAATTTTTTACTCACAGCTTGTTGAGAATATCTCAAAAGCGAAATAGTTATAATTGATACCGCCTAATTGGTTAGAATGATCGACTATCGTTTCTAATCATTGCTGCGATACTGCGAAGCCGACTTGAGAAGACGACTTGATGAGTCAACTCCATCAGAGCTGACTCAGAATGAGAGACCTTAACAGGCCGGCTTCGATAATTCGGCAGCGTCGTTAACTGCAACCAAGTTCGATTGCTGTTTTTGCTTGTTTGAAAATGCGGAGTGTATTTTTTTGGATGGATTACGAAACCGACCTTGCCATCGCCTCGTATCAGTACCTGACGGCGACGTTTGCGTTTCGCACTCCATCATTTCATTGAACGACAGGAGCGATCATGGGTGACCTGATCAATCTTAATCGCTTCAGAAAGCGTGCAGAGCGCGACGAAGCTTCCCGACAAGCGGACGTTAATCGTGCCCGTTTCGGGCGCACAAAATCCGAACGTATCCTAGAGGAGCAACGCACTGCCCGTGCGAACACCATGCTTGACCAGCACAAAATCGATGGCGAGAGCGCATCATGAAGTCGCCCGTAGTTAAGAGATCGATCGTCGTTGCTGGACACAAAACCAGCGTGAGCCTCGAAGAGGCGTTCTGGAACGGCATGAAGGAGATTTCCAATCTCCGCGACATGACGCTTTCGGAACTTGTCGGAGAGATCGACACCAATCGTCAGCAGGGCAACCTGTCATCGGCGATTCGGCTGTTCGTGCTCGATTATTTCCGCACGCGGGCGGCACCGCCGCAGCGCGGCGCCGAAAGCAACACGAACCTGTCCGCCTGATCGGATCGGACCGCGACGGCGTGGCCGCGGTCGATCAGACTTGCGTTGGGAAGCCTTCGACGGCGTCCGGAACCATGATTGCTCGGACGCAGCACGCGGACGCCGATCCGATGAAGTTGATTCAATGAAGATGGATCAACCGACCTGCATTATTTCTCACATCGTTAGAACGTTGGCCGGGCCGGCGGCATAACTGCTGGCGGCGTGAGCATGAGCGGTGGCGCGGGTCGCTGCTTCGGTTGCGCACGCATGGAACCCGGTGCCGGACGGACTTCGATCGGCGCAGGAAGCGGAGCAACCTGCTGGCTGACTGCCGGCGGCACAGCAAGTGGCGTGATCGCCGGGCGCGGCGCAGCGGCTCTGGGCGGCGCCCTGCGAGGCAACGGAACATCCGGCGATGTTGGCGCCGATGACGTCGGCACATCATTGGCCGCTGGCGTCTCGATCGCTGGCATGGTGCGCGGCGGCGGAAGTGCGGCTGGCACTGGAGCGGGCGACTGTGACGATCCCCGTTCGAGCAGATCGAGCCGCCGCGTCTCGCGATCGATGGCGCGCACCGCGAGCCATGACGAGAGCGCGGCGACATCGACAGTGCGATCCAGCCTGTCCGGCGGGCCCATCAGGAACAATTGTACTTCCGGACGCGCATTCGAGCTTCCGGTGGCGGCGCCGAGCAGGCTGGCGCGAATATCAATCTGATCGGCGACGATGTCATAGCCGCCCGAGACGACAGCGCGTGCGCCTTCGGCTTCCAGCGTGGTGGCACCGACGCGGAGACGACTGTACTTCAGGCTGAACGGAATCTGCGCGGAGGCCGTCGCAAACTCGCCGCGCCCGAGCGCCTGCTGTACGATCTGCCTGAGCTTGGCATCGTTGGTCGCCTGGCCGCTATCGCTGGCGCCAATGGCGACGTCGAACACCCGCGGATCCAGCCCGGCGATGCGTAGTCCATCGATGGTGACGAGACCATCGCCCGACACGGCGCCTTCCAGCGCCGAGGCGCTGCGTCCCTGCGACGCGATGCTCATCTTCAGCGATGTCTTGCCGGCCGGCATCGCGAGACCGCGATAGCGCAGAGCGCTGCCTTCTGCGCCGGTCACCTCGATGCGCGCGCCGAGCGCAAAACCTGTGGCGGCGGCCGGCTTGAGATCGATATCGGCTACGAAATCGCCGCCACCGAGCTTGCCTTTGATCGCATCGATGGTCAGTGCACGGCCGTCGCTTTTGATCGTTCCGTTCAACTGTTGAAGCTCGGCGCCGCCGGGCAGGCTTGCACGCTGCGCTTGGAAGATGAGCTGACCGCGCCAGCCTTGCGGCATGCCGCCGCTGAGCGGTTCGGTGGCGTCATGTCCGCGCGCACCGACGATCCAGCCGAATGCGGGAGCGAGATCGATATTGTCGGCGCCGAACTGACCATCGAGGGACTTCTCGACTCCGAGTGTCACTGCAAGACGACCTCGCAGCCGCGATCCCGCGATCGTGCTGTCGATATCCTGGAGGTCGAGCTTGTCGCCATTCAGCGTCACGCGGGAGGACAGACTCACCTTTGCGAAAGGATCGACGCTCTTGAGGCCAAGCAAGGGCGCCGCATTGGCATTGCGCATCGCCAGTGTCAGCGCCGCCTTCGGCGTCTGCGCGAAGAGCTCGGCACTGCCCTGCACATCCGCATCGAGATCACTGCCTGAGAGTTTCGCCTTCACGCGCATCGGCGTGCGCCATGCGCCGGTCGCACTGGCCTCAAGGATCAGCGGCGCATCGCTCGCCGCGAGCACTTCGTTCAATCCGAACAGTGCAAGCAACGCGCCGCCCTGCCCCGACAGTTTCGAATCAAGCGATAGTTCGCTGCGCAACAGCGCATCGCCATCGAACTCGCGCATGGCAACCACTGTCGGCGCGGCCGTCATCGTCAACGTTCCCTTGACCTGCGGCGCGTCGATATCGAGCGACATCCGCGCATCGGCGCGATCGGACTTGGTCTGCGGTCTGGTGACATCAAGTGCGAGCTTCAGCTTCGCAGCGCCCGGCACAGCAGGCAATTTATCGAGACGCTTCGCGGCTGCCGGCGCAAAGGACGCAACGATCTTGCTGATCTGAGCAAGCGACGACGCGCTCGCATTCAGCGCCAATTTTCCGCTGGCATCAACTCGATCAAACGCACCGCTGCCATCGAGCATCAGGCCCGTGGCTTCCCCGACCTTGAAACGATCGAGCGTGATCGCCTTCGGGCTGTAAGCGAGCTGCGCCGCGAAGGGGCGCATCTCCTGACCTACCGAGATCGCGCGCCCGATGTCGAACGACAGCTGCCCCGTTTCCGGCCATTCGGCCTGCGGCCCGCTGAGCGAGCGAGCCAGCGCCATGGTCGCATCGAGGTCGAGGCGATCGGCACGCAGATCGGCCTCGATCCGCGATCCACCCGAGGACAATGGATAGTCGAGCGCGATGCGCCCTTCCAGCGTCCCACCATCGATCTCCGCTTTCAAACCCGTGAGCGAAAAACGATCCGCATTCGAGGTGAAATTGCCGCGAATGCGCAGCGGCTTCTGATCGCGCAGTCTGACGTCGTTGCGGCCCTTGAGCCAATTGGCCAGGACATCGGGGTCGGCAGAGTCGATATTGATCGCTCCAGCGAAGCCACCGGCGCCTGGTTCAGCCGCACCGCTCGCAACGACGCGCGTCGCGCCCGGCGCACGGAATTCGAGCCGCTCCACGACCCAGGATGTCCTGTCGCTATGCAGATCGGCACCGATATTCTGCACCGGCCGCCCGCCAAGCATGATCTGCTCGGCGCCGATTTCGATCTGAGTCCGCAACGCTGGTTGCGGGATAATGGCTGTCAGCCGGCGCAGCGCAGCAATCGGCGTGGCGCTGTCGCCGCCGTCCTGCTTCGCGAGCAACCGATCCGCATCGAGCTGCTTGGCCGACAGGACGGCATGCAGCAAAGGTAACGCGCCGAAGCGGAGATCGGCAACGCCTGTCAGTTTCAGCCCACCCTCGTCGATGCCGTAACTGACGTCGACGGTCTCGAACTGTGCCTGTGACGGATCGGCTTTCACCTTGCCGACGATACGCCACGGCGCATGCGACAAATTGTTGTCAGCCTTGCTCGCTACATTGGCGATGGTCATCGCGCCATCGAAGCTGGGCGTACGATTGTCGAAGCTCAGGATGCCATCGAGATCGATACCAGGTGATTTCTCGCTGGCATCGACGACGAGGCGTAGCCGTGTGCCATTGCCATCGCCGGTCTGTCCGGACGAGATACGAAACGGATAGCGCGTACCGGCACGGGTGAAATTGCCATCACCACGCATGGCGCCCGCTGCCAGCGAGCGCACATCGCCGCTGAAGGCGATATCGCTGAGTTCGAGTGTCGAGCGGCTGGCGGCATCATGCAGATTGAGACGGCCGGTGACATTCAGCCGATCGATGGCGAGAGCGCCGAGGTTGAACGGGCCGGTCGATGCGGGCAGATCGAGGCGACCTTGCGCGTCGAGACCAAGATCGACGGCTGCGCCACCGACAGTCAATTCCGTAGCGCGCCATTCACCGCGCAGCAGCGAGCCGAGGCTGAATTCGACGTCGAGCTTTTCGGCACGGAAGCGGCCGAGATCATTTGCGCCGCCGATGGTGATGCCGCGCAATTGCAGCGACGGAGCCGGCAGCAGCCGGGCATCGAGCGCGCCGACCACGCGCACGGGCGCGCCGACGATACGCGTCGCCTCCGCCTCGAATTGCGTGCGGAACTGGCTCCAGTCGATAAACAACGGCCCGACCAGAGCAGCCACCAATGCCAGGATAAATGCTATTGCGAGGCCGAGCAGCGTGGTCTGCACGGAATCTCCCCTTCAGCGGCCCGCGGCATCCGCGTGCTGGCCCGGTACAATCCGACATCCGCCGGAATTTGACCTATCTATAGAAGGAACTGTGGCGAAGTCACAGCATAACCCGCAGAGGCCACTGCACGGAAGTGTTGCGGCAAATCGCCCGAACCAGAACGTTTCGAGCGAAGCGGATACCGGTTCGCGTCAAGACAGAAGGCTCTAGCCGCGCGAAGCCTGTTCCATCGCGTCGCGCGCCGCCTGGACACGGTGCAGGCGGCCCGCCACCACCCGCACCTTGCGCGGCGATGCCATCCAGATCGCGGCGGTCGCGAGCATGCAGACCACGATGCCGAGCGCGAAGGCGAGCGTGTAAGTACCGTAATGGTCGTGCAGCAGGCCGGTCACCAGCGGACCAGCAGCGCCACCGGCCAATCCAGCCAGGGTCAGCGTGCCGAAAATGCTGCCGAAATGCTCGCCGTGAAAGATTTCGAGCACCACCGCCCCCATGACCGAGGTCACGCCGTAGCCGAGCAGGCCTTGCGAGATCACCATGACATAGACCAGCGCGATGCTCGGCACATATTCGAGCGCGATCAGCGCGGCATAGCAGATGGCAAAGCCGACGCCGCTCACCGTCCAGATCCACTCGCGGCCGATGCGATCGGAGAGATGGCCAAGAAAAATCTGACCGGGCACGCCGAACAGACTGACCATGGCGAGCGCCCAGGCGGCAACCTGAGGCGAGAAGCCGACATCGAGCAGATATTTGGTCTGATGGACCTGGACCGCGTACCAGGCGTAAAGGCCGCCGAAGAGCCCCATGGCCAGCCACCAGAACCGCGCGGTGCGAATCGCACGGCCGAGCGTCCAGTCGATGCTGGCCCAGGCGGGATCGACAATGTTCGAGACCTGTTTAGCAGACGGATGCGGCGCCGCATCGCCGTCGGGCAACAGCCCCATGTCCTGCGGCCGCTTGCGCAGCAAGAGATTGATCGGCACCAGCACGACCAGAACGACAAGGCCCATGGCAGTGCAGGCCGTGCGCCAGCCGGTCTGCTCGATCATCGACTGCACCCATGGCAGCACCGTCACCGAGCCGATACCGACGCCGGCGAAAGCGAGACCGATCGCCAGGCCGCGCTTGCGGCTGAACCAGTTCGGCAGAAATAGCGATTGCCCGGCATAGCCAAGGCAAATGCTTCCGGCGCCGACGAGAACGCCGATGGTCATGTAGAGATGCCAGGGCTGGGTCGTGAGCGGCGCAAGCAGGAGCCCGGCGCCCATCAGCACGGTTCCGAGTTCCATTACCGCGCGCGGGCCGCCGCGATCCATCAGCCGCCCCATCAGCGGGCTCATGATCGCGGAAATGAGAAAGCCGAAGGAAAACGCGCCGGCGGTGACGCCGCGGTCCCAGCCGAATTCCGAGATGATCGGTGGAAAGAGCAATGAAAACGACGTACGGGCATTTACCCCGATCGCCATCGTCACGAAAGTGACGGCAACGATCACCCAGCCATAGAAGAACGGCAGCCGCATCGACCGATGCCTTTTTCTTGGACGCCAGAACCGTTACGCGGCAAGGCGTCGAATTCCCATTGCCCGCAACGAAGCTACGGGCACAATTTTTACAAGCAAATTTATCTATCGCACCTTATAGGTGTTCAGAAACCGTTCGTCCATAGGACGAAAGCAGCGTTTCGTGCGCAACATTGCACGGAACGCTGTGGCTGCCTTACGTCAGGCCTGCGGCAGAATCTTGCCGGGGTTCAGGATGTTGTCCGGATCCATCGCGCGCTTGATCGCGCGCATGGCATCGAGCGCTTCGGACCCCAATTCGTCCTTCATGTATTTCTGCTTGCCTTGGCCGATGCCATGCTCGCCAGTGCAGGTGCCGCCCATGGCCTGGGCGCGCTTGACGAGGCGGTGCATGAACTCCTCGGCACGCTCGACTTCGGCTGCGTTGTTGCGGTCGCAGACCAGCGAGCAGTGGAAATTGCCATCGCCGACATGGCCAACAATGGGTGACAGCAGATTGAAGCGTGCGAGATCTTCCTCGGTCTCGCCGACGCAATCGGCGAGCCGGGAGATCGGCACGCAGACATCGGTGGCGGCGACATCAGAGCCCGGACGCAGAGCTTTGGCCGACCAGTAAGCATCGTGGCGAGCCTGCCAGAGTTTGGTGCGGTCCTCGGGCTTGGTGGTCCAGGCGAAATCGCCGCCGCCGCATTCGAGGGCGATCTCGCGGAAATTCTTCGACTGTTCGGCGACATCGGCTTCGCTGCCGTGGAATTCGAGCAGCAGCAGCGGCGTCTCCGGGAGCGTCAGCTTTGAATAGGCATTGCTGGCGCACACCTGGGCTTCGTTGAGAAGTTCGATACGAGCAACGGGAATGCCGGTCTGAATCGCAAGGATCACGGCCTGGCAAGCACCGCGTACACTCTCGAAGGAGCAGGACGCAGCAGCAATCGTATCGGGAATGCCACGCAGCTTGATGGTGAGTTCGCTGATGATGCCGAGCGTGCCTTCGGCGCCGATGAACAGATGCGTCAGATCATAACCGGCCGAGGATTTCTTGGCGCGCGTGCCCGTGGTGATGATCTCTCCGTCGGCGCGCACGACCTTCAGCGCCAGCACATTCTCGCGCATGGTGCCATAGCGCACCGCATTGGTGCCTGATGCACGCGTCGATGCCATGCCGCCGAGCGAGGCATCGGCACCGGGATCGATGGGGAAGAACAGGCCCTGATCGCGCAGGTTCTCGTTGAGCGCCTTGCGGGTGACACCGGGCTGGATAACGCAATCGAGATCCTCGGGATGAACGGCGAGAATCCTGTTCATGTCGCGCAAGTCGATGCAGATGCCGCCGGCGGGCGCATTCACCTGACCTTCGAGCGACGTGCCGGTACCGAACGGAATCACAGGAACCTTGTTGGCGGCGCAAATGCGCACGACGTCCTGGATGTCCGCGGTCTCCTGCGCGAACACCACGCCGTCCGGCGGCTGGTTGGTCAGCCAGGTGGTGGTGTGGCCATGCTGCTCGCGCACAGCCTGCGAGGTGACCAGCTTGTTGCCGAAGCGCGCCGTCAGCGCCTCCAGTGCAGCCGCCAGAGCCTTCGGCTCGAGGCGCTTCAAATTCGATTCGATGTTACCCACGGTTGTCCCTTTCAACGGGACGCGACCGTCGCAAAGCTTGTATAAGCGGTCAAGAGACGTGATGTGGAAATGGGATGGGAATGACCGAGATCAACGAATTGCTGCGCCGCCCTGCCGTGTTCAAATCCTCGATCATGCAGATCGAGCCCGCCTGGATCGACTATAACGGCCATCTCAACATGGCCTATTACAACGTGCTGTTCGACCGGGCCGTGGACGAACTCTGGCTACAGATCGGGATCGGCCCAGATTACCTGAAAACACGGCACTGCTCGTCCTTCACGGCCGAATGCCATGTCCGCTATGTCAGGGAGATTCATCTCGGCGATCCCGCGCAGGTATCCATCCTCGTCGTCGCCGCAGACGAGAAGCGAATCCAGACCTTCAAGGAATTGCGCCACGCCACCGAAGGCTGGCTGTCGGCGACGTCAGAAAACATGACGCTGCACATGGATATGCGCGCCCGAAAGGTGGCGCCATTTCCGCCGGACATTGGCGCCAATGTTCAGACGCTCGTCGAGGCGCATAGCGGGCTTGAAAGGCCCGACGGCATCGGACGTAGCGTCGCGATGCCGATGAAGAAGTAGTCGTTACCGCGAATACAGCGAAGCAATCCAGAACCTCACACCTGAAGAGCTGGATTGCTTCGTTGCTTCGCACAGGGAAAAGCCTTTGGCCTTTCCCAACCTCGCAATGAGGGGCTTACAGACTATTCCCGCGGCCGCGGACGAGGCCGACGACGGCCGAGATCAGGAACAGCACGACGGCGATGAAGAAGATCGCCTTGGCGATTTCGACAGAAGCGCCGGCGACACCGCCGAAGCCGAGAACACCGGCGATCAGCGCGATGACGAGGAATGTTACGACCCAGCTCAGCATGACACGTACCTCAGTTTACGGTTGCTCGATTTGTCTGTCCTGGCGCGACTTCCGACGTCGCGCTCGATGTCAAGACAAGCCGCGCGTCAAGTGAAAGTTCCGGGCGAAATACCGGCGATCATCACGGAAATGAGAGGGCCAGCGGCACAGGCCGGAGGCCGGGCATGCCCGGCCTTGCCGTCCGTGATCTAGTCGCCCGTGGACAGTTTCATCATCACGATGCCGGCGACGATGAGTGTGCCCGCCGCGAGGCGCATCGCATTGGCGGACTCGCCGAGCACAACAATGCCGAGCAAGAAGGCGCCGACCGCCCCGATGCCGGTCCAGATCGTATAGGCCGTCCCGAGCGGTAGCGTCTTCATTGCGATCGATAGCAGCGCGAAGCTGGCGATCATCGCGACGATGGTGATCACGCTCGGCACCAGGATGGTAAAGCCTTCCGACTTCTTCATCGAATAGGCCCAGCCGATTTCGAGAATGCCAGCAATGAACAGATAAACCCAAGCCATGATTGGCTCTCCAGTTTGTCAGGCCGTCCTGAGCTTGCGGGATACGAAGAGGCCGTCCCCTTCGGTTAACGACCCAGTGCTGTTGCAAATGGATCGGGGATATTGCTCGGCCTGCATGGTTCGAGACGCCCGCTTCGCGGGCTCCTCACCATGAGGGTCTTTTTACAGCGCTAACTCTTACCTCATCCTGAGGTGCGAGCTTTTGCGAGCCTCGAAGGATGGCCGCGGTCAATGGCCGGGATGCAGGGCGTCGTTCAGGTACATGCAGGTCAGCATCGTGAAGACATAGGCCTGGATGAAGGCCATCAGGACTTCCAGCGCGGTGATCGCGACGGTCATCAACAACGGCAGGATCGCCGCCGCGATGCCGACGGCACCAATGCTGGACAGGCCGACGACGAACCCCGCAAAGACCTTCAGCGTAATGTGGCCGCCGAGCATCACCGCGAACAGACGCACCGAATGGCTGACCGGGCGCGACAGATAGGAAATGACCTCGATCGGCACGATAAACGGCGCGAACGCCAGCGGTACATCCGACGGCATGAACAGCCCGAAGAAGCGCAGGCCATGTTTGGCGATGCCATAGATCGTGACCACGGCGAAGACCAGCGCCGCCATCGCGAAGGTCACGATCAGATGGCTGGTGACCGTGAACGAATAAGGCAGCACGCCGATGAGATTGGCGAACAGAATGAAGACGAACAGCGAGAACACCAGCGGGAAGAAGCGCAGGCCCTGATCGCCGGTAATCTCGCGCAATGTCTTGAGGACGAATTCATGCTGCAACTCGACCACCGACTGCCACCGATCGGGGATCAGCGCCCGCTTGCGGCTGCCGAGCAGCACGAACCCGGCCGCCAGTACTACCGTAAGCAGCATGAAGGCCGACGAATTCGTAACCACGATGTCGTGGCCACCAATCTCGCCGAGACGGAGGAGCGGGATGATGTCGAATTGCTTGATCGGATCGGCCATCGCCGGCCCCTTTGAATGGGCCGGGCCGTCCCGGAATGGTCGTCGAAGGCGCGGGTCGTCCCGCGCCGGTGTTGGGTAGCCGATTGGCAGCCCAAGTCAAGCGACGTGATGCCGCCTCCCCCGGATCCGTGCTCAGGTTCCCATGCGGGGATAACTCTACCCGGGGCGTCCGCTTGCCCCTATATGAGCCCCAATCCCTGTTAACAAGGCTCCCTTTCGAGGCCCACCGTGCCAGTGTGGGCGGATGACGATTCGCATGACCGACGCCCGCAAGATGCCCGCCAACGATCTCCCCGCCTACCAGCCCGCGGCAGGCGGCATTGCTGCGCGTGCCCGTGCAGCGGCGGCACCTGCGCCATCCTATCTGAACAATCTCAACCCCGAGCAGCGCGACGCTGTCGAGACGCTCGACGGCCCTGTACTGGTGCTCGCCGGCGCCGGTACCGGCAAGACCAAGGTGCTGACCTCGCGCATCGCCCATATCCTCTCCACCGGCCGCGCGCGGCCGGTGGAGATCCTGTCGGTCACCTTCACCAACAAGGCTGCGCGCGAGATGAAACATCGCCTCGGCATCATGCTGGGGCAGGCCGTCGAGGGCATGCCGTGGCTCGGCACCTTCCACTCCATCGGCGGGCGTATTCTGCGCAGCCATGCAGAGCTGGTGCAGCTCAAGTCGAATTTCACGGTGCTCGACACCGATGACCAGATCCGCCTGCTCAAGCAGCTCCTGTCCGCCGAAAATATCGACGACAAGCGCTGGCCCGCACGGATGCTCGCCGGCCTGATCGACGGCTGGAAGAATCGCGGCCTGACGCCGTCACAGGTGCCATCGGGCGAAGCGGCGGTGTTCGGCAATGGCAAGGGCGGCAAGCTCTACAAGGACTATCAGGAGCGGCTGAAGACGCTGAACGCCGCCGACTTCGGCGACCTGCTGCTGGAATGCATCCGCCTGTTCCGCGAACATCCGGACGTGCTGAAATCGTATCAGGCGCGGTTCAAGTACATCCTCGTCGACGAGTATCAGGATACGAACGTCGCGCAGTATTTGTGGCTGCGATTGCTCTCTCAGGGCGCGGCACGCCCGCCCGCACCGGGTGAGGACAACGCGATCGCCACGCAAACCGCCGCTACGCGAAATATCTGCTGCGTGGGCGACGACGATCAGTCGATCTATGGTTGGCGCGGCGCCGAAGTGGACAACATCCTGCGCTTCGAGCACGATTTTCCCGGCGCCAAGGTGATCCGGCTGGAGCGCAACTATCGCTCGACGGGCCACATTCTCGCCGCCGCCTCGCATCTGATCGCCCATAACGAGGGCCGGCTTGGCAAGACGCTGCGCACCGAAGATGAGGACGGCGAGAAGGTCACCGTCACCGGCGCTTGGGATTCCGAGGAAGAGGCCCGCGGCATCGGCGAGGAGATCGAGCAGCTCCAGCGCGAGGGCCACAAGCTCAACGACATCGCGATCCTCGTGCGCGCCTCGTTCCAGATGCGCGAATTCGAAGACCGCTTCGTCACCCTCGGCCTGCCCTATCGCGTCATCGGCGGCCCGCGCTTCTATGAGCGCGCCGAAATTCGCGACGCCCTCGCCTATCTGCGCGTGATCAATTCACCGGCCGACGATCTCGCTTTCGAACGCATCGTCAATGTGCCGAAGCGCGGGCTCGGCGACGCCACTGTGCAGATGCTGCACGATCATGCGCGCCGCCGCCGCATTCCGCTGTCGGAAGCGGCGCGGCAGGTGATCGAGACCGACGAGATGAAGCCGAAGGCGCGCGGCTCGCTGCGCGACCTGATGACGAGCTTCGAGCGCTGGCGCAAGCAGATGGAAGTCGTGCCGCATACGGAGCTGGCCGAAGTCGTGCTCGACGAGAGCGGCTATACCGAGATGTGGCAGAAGGACCGTTCGGCCGATGCCGCGGGCCGCCTCGAGAACCTGAAAGAACTCGTGCGCTCCATGGAAGAGTTCGAGAATCTGCAGGGCTTCCTCGAACATATCTCGCTGGTGATGGACCGCGAAGGCGCAGCGGACGAGGATGCTGTGTCCGTGATGACGCTTCATTCGGCCAAGGGGCTCGAATTCGACAATGTGTTCCTGCCCGGCTGGGAGGAAGGCCTGTTCCCGCATCAGCGCGCGCTGGACGAGCAAGGCCGCGCCGGCCTGGAAGAAGAACGCCGCCTCGCGCATGTCGGCATCACCCGCGCCCGCAAACGCGCGAAGCTGTATTTCGCCACCAACCGCCGCATCCACGGCACCTGGAGCACGACGATCCCGTCGCGCTTCCTCGATGAGCTGCCGGCGGCGAATGTGGAGATCACGGAATCCAAGGGCGGCTCTGGCTGGGGCGGCGCTGGGGGGTATGGCTCCTCACGGTTCGACAATCTCGAAGCCTTCGGCTCGAGCTATTCGACACCGGGCTGGCAACGCGCCCAGCAGCAGCGCGGCCGGAGCGGTGGTGGCGGCTTCAACGAAAGCCAGTCGCCCTTCTCCTCCTTCGGCGGCGGCGCTTCATCGCGCAAGCGGCCGATGGTGATCGAGGGCGAACTGGTGGCAAAATCCACCGGCACCGAATCCGAGTTCTCGCTGGATGACCGCGTGTTCCACCAGAAGTTCGGTTATGGCCGCGTGACCAAGATCGACGGCAACAAGCTCACCATCGCCTTCGACAAGGCCGGCGAGAAGAAGGTCGTCGACAGCTTCGTGGAGCGCGCCTGATCATGCCAGTCTATCTCGCCATGATCCGTGAACACGCCGACGGCAGTTTTCGCGTGACCTTCCCCGACCTCCCCGGCCTTGCCACCTCGGGCGACACGCTGGATGAGGCCATCGAAGAAGCCGTCGAGACGTTGGAGGACGTTGCCGAGAACTGGGTCAATGCCGATGGCTCGACCACCCTGCCGAAGCCACGGACGATCGACGAGCTGAGCGCCGATCCTGCCTTTGCGGATGCGGCGGATGGTGCGACGATCGCGGAGATCGAATACGAACCGGCGGGATAGCAGCAAAATCTTCTCTGCGGCGATTGCGGCGGAGCAGGCGCGTTCCTATCTGTGTCATCCCGCCGCACAGTTCCCACTGCCTTCGCGCTGAATGCCTGCATGTCACCCATCATATCCGTATCCGGCCTCACCAAGAGCTATGCCTCCGGCTTTACCGCGCTCAAGGGCATCGATCTCGATATCAATCGCGGCGAGATCTTTGCGCTGCTCGGCCCCAATGGCGCCGGCAAGACGACGCTGATTTCGATCATCTGCGGCATCGTCAACGCCACCTCCGGCACGGTGCTGGTGGATGGTCATGACACGCGCACGTCATATCGCGCGGCGCGCTCGCTGATCGGCCTCGTGCCGCAGGAGCTGCATACCGACAGTTTCGAGACCGTCTGGGCTACCGTGAGCTTCAGCCGCGGACTATTCGGCAAGCCGAAAAATCCCGCGCTGATCGAGAAGATCCTCAAGGATCTCTCGCTGTGGGAGAAGAAAGACAACAAGATCATGGAGCTCTCCGGCGGCATGAAGCGCCGTGTCATGATCGCCAAGGCACTGTCGCACGAGCCGCAAGTGCTGTTCCTGGACGAGCCCACCGCGGGTGTCGATGTCGAGCTGCGCAAGGGCATGTGGGAAGTGGTGCGCGAGCTGCGTGCTGCCGGCGTCACCGTGCTGCTGACCACGCATTACATCGAGGAAGCCGAGGAGATGGCCGACCGGGTCGGCGTCATCAACAAGGGCGAGATCATCCTACTCGAGGAAAAAGCAAAACTGATGCAGCAATTCGGCAAGAAGCGCCTGAAGCTGCATCTGCAGAGCCGGATCGATGAGGTGCCGGCTTCGCTCGCAGCCTACAATCTCGAACTCGGCAATGACGGCATGGAATTGGTTTATACCTACGACACCAAGAGCGAGCGTACCGGCATCACCAGCCTGCTGAGCGACCTGCGCGAAAACGGCATCCGCTTCGCCGACCTCGACACGCAGCAGAATTCGCTGGAAGAAATCTTCGTCAGCCTGGTGAGGAAGTGACATGAACTACCGGGCCATCGCCGCCATCTACAAGTTCGAAATGGCGCGCACCTGGCGCACGCTGCTGCAGAGCATCGTCTCGCCGGTGATTTCCACCTCGCTGTATTTCGTGGTGTTCGGCGCCGCCATCGGCTCGCGCATCGCCAGCGTCGAGGGCGTGAGCTATGGCACCTTCATCGTGCCGGGCCTCGTGATGCTGTCGGTGCTGACCCAGAGCATCGCCAACGCGTCCTTCGGCATCTACTTCCCGAAATTCATCGGCACGATCTATGAGCTGCTGTCAGCGCCGGTGTCGGCGCTGGAAGTGGTGATCGGCTATGTCGGCGCGGCCGCCACCAAGTCGATCATTCTCGGCCTGATCATTCTCGGCACCGCGGGCCTGTTCGTGCCGCTGCATATCCTGCATCCCGTCTGGATGCTGACCTTCCTGGTGCTGACAGCGGTGACCTTCAGCCTGTTCGGCTTCATCATCGGCATCTGGGCCGACAGTTTTGAAAAGCTGCAGGCGATTCCGCTGCTGGTGGTGACGCCGCTGACCTTTCTCGGCGGCAGCTTCTATTCGGTCAACATGCTGCCCTCAGGCTGGCGCACGGTGACGCTGCTCAATCCGATCGTCTATCTGATCTCGGGCTTCCGCTGGAGCTTCTACGAGATTTCCGACGTCAGCATCGAACTCAGCGTGGCGATGACGCTGATCTTCCTGGTGGTCTGCATGACCATCGTCTGGTGGATCTTCAAGACAGGCTACAAACTGAAGAAATGATGTGGAAACGAAAACGGCCCGGACTGCTCCGGGCCGTTTTGTTGTGAGACGATCCGCTCAGCGATAGCAACGGAACTTGCCGTGCTTGTTGTAATAGCCGCGGCACTGACGGCGGCTGCCTTCGGGAATGCCGAGCACCCCCTTCACGCCACCGACGGCACCGCCAACGCCGAGACCGATGGCACCGCCGACGAGGCCGCCCACTGGGCCGGCCGCTCGATTGCCTTCGCGCGCGCCCTGATTGGCGCCCTGTTCGGCGCCGCGGAACACGCCCTGGGCATGGGCGAAATTCGGCGCCGCCATCAGGGCCAGCAGGGCCAGCAGGGCCGCGGCGATCGCCAGACGGGTCTTTACGGTAAAATGCATGGGCAGTGCGGCTGTCTTGATGTTCATTTCGATCCCCCAGCGCCGAGCGCTATTTGGTCGCAATCACATTGTGTCATGCCAACGTCGCATGGGTGGAACGGGTTCCCGTCCTATATGTTGAAATGCGCATTCCGCATTGCAGCAGGCGAAGGAAAAGGCTGCCGCGGCCGTGAACCGCAGGCGGTTAAGGATGCACGAAACTGTCACTGGCGAGGTGCCGGACCCGGATGCATATTGGAACCGGGACGGCGAGCGAATGAACAGGGCGATGCCCGGAGGCGAAAGGTAACATGCGTGCGATTGTCATGACCCTGGTGGGTCTCTCCGTTCTCGCCGCTAGCGGCAGCGCCGAAGCCAAAATCAACATCACCGTGGACAAGGACAGTCAGACGATGACCGTCGTGCAGGACGGCGTCGAGAAATATCGCTGGCCGGTGTCCTCGGGCCTGCCGTCCTACGAGACGCCGAATGGCAGCTTCCAGACCTTCCGCATGGAAGAAGATCACTTCTCCAAGGAATTCGACGACGCGCCGATGCCGCATGCGATCTTCTTCACCAAGAAGGGCCATGCCATCCACGGCACGGATTCGGTGAACCGGCTGGGTTCACCGGCCTCCCATGGCTGCGTGCGCCTGTCGCGCGAGAATGCGGCCACGCTGTTCGCCATGGTGAAGGCCGACGGCGTGCTCAATACCAGCGTGAGCCTCACCGGCTCGTCGCAGGTCGCCCTCGCCCGTAATCCGCGCGGCAGCAAGACGGCCGCTGCACGCCGTGAGATGGCGACTGCCGCTCCGTCCTATGACACCGCCGGCAATCCGATGGAGATCGCGCCGCAGGTGGTGCCGAACAACCGCCGCATCGTCCGTCAGGCGCCGCAGCCGTCGGATGACCGCTACATCTATCCGGCCGATGGCGACGACGGCCGCCAGTATCCGGCGCCTCCCGGCTATCGCCGCATGACCGAGGCCGAGACCCAGCAATATTACGCCAGCCGCGGCTACTACAATTATAACCGCCAGGCACAGCCGCAGGTCTATTACGCTCCGCGCCAGCGCGGCTTCTTCGGCGATTATTGAATTGGAGGACCGTAGGGCGGATGAGGCGTAGGCGTAATCCGCCGTCTTCGTCCCACACATGCGGCCGGCGGATTACGCTACGCTCATCCGCCCTACTGCTACGGCGTTCACGTATCGCCATCCCTGAGCCGGCGCCAGACGGCGCCGAGGATGTTGGAATAGTCATCCGTCCAGACGCGTTGATCCGGTTTTGCAGGCGTCAGGGTCCATGACGATGATGGCAGCGCGATGCTGCCAACATCCGTGTCGTTCCGCGCCGAGATCACGACATTGGTCGAGAAGATGTATTCGGCATCGCGGCCGGTGTCCTCGTTGAACACCCAGCTCTTGAGACCGTTTGCATCGGCGATGCCCGTCACCACACTGGCGAGTTCGAGGTGCCGGTTGGAGACGTGCATCACGACGGCACCTTGCGGTGCGAGCTTCGCCTTGTAGATCGCCATCGCCTCCTGCGTCGCCAGATGGATCGGGATCGCATCGGATGAATAGGCATCGACGATGATGAGGTCGTAGGCGTCATCAGGCTCACGCGCGAAGGTGAGCCGCGCGTCGCCGATGACCGGCTTGATGTCCGGCTGGCACTTCGAAATATAGCTGAAATATTTCGGATCGCGCGCAGTATCGACCATGGTCTGGTCGATCTCGAAGAACTTCCAGTTCTCGCCCGGCGCCTGCGCGCAGACCAGCGAGCCCGAGCCGAGACCGATGACGGCGACACGCAGCGGCGCGCCCTTGCGCGCGCGCATGGCGGCGATCGCCTGCCCCATGCCGCCGTCCTTGTAATAATAGGAGATCGGCTCCGGACGGCCCGTGACGGGCGTGCCGTCGTCGTTGAGATATTTCTCTGCACCATGGATCGTCGTGCCATGCAGCAGCACATGATATTGGCCGTTTGCCGTCACCTGGATCTTGTGCACACCGAAGAAACTGCGCACCGTCTCGACGCGACCGTCATCGGCCGGGTAAATGCGGATCAGCGCCAGTGCCAGCACGGTGATCCCGAGCATTGCGAGCCGACTGACATGCAGCCGGGCGACGATCACGCCGATGACGGCGACGGCGGCGATGACATAGACGCGCTGCGCATCGAACCAGTTGAACAATTTGCCTGTCGTATAGCTCGGCGCGATCAACGCTACGGCGGCTGCAAAGAGCAGCAGCAAATAGATGCCGGTCCAGCGCGGGGAGCGCCGGGACTGCTCCGGAAGGCACAGCACTGCGAGCGCCACCAGGATCGGATATTCGGCGATCCACGAGAAGGTGTAGGGCGCGATCAGGCCCGCAAACAGGCCGCCTACCATCCCGCCAAATGACAGCGAGACATAGAAGCCGGTGAGATAGCGCGGCGCCGGACGCGTGCGGGCGAGTTCGCCGTGACAGGCCATCGCGATGATGAAGAAAGCGAGTTGATGACCGCCCAGAGTGAGCAGCAGGTTCTGTTCGCCCCCGACGGCCAGCAGCACGATGACGCCGGCAATGGCCAGCGGCTGCAACTGCAGCATCAGCCAATGCGGCAGCAGAGGGCGCGACTGGAACACCAGCACCCAGGTGAGCAAGTACAGAGACAGCGGCAGCACCCACAGCAGCGGCGCCGCAGCAACATCGGTCGAGATGTGAGCGGTGACGGCAATCAGCAGACCCGACGGGACGGCAGCGAGGAAAATCCAGCGCAATCGCTGCATCCAGCTTGGCGCGGGCGCTTCCGGCTCGTTCGCTCCCGGCGATGCGATGGCGACGGCCGGCGAGCGCATCAGCAGGAAGCCGCAGGACGCGATCAGCACGATGAGGAGCCCGTAGCCTGAGGTCCAGATCAGGTTCTGCGTGCGCAGCGAGAACATCGGCTCCAGCAGCACCGGATAGGACAGCAGCGCGAGAAAACTGCCGATATTCGACGACGCATAGAGGAAATACGGATCGCGGCCGTCCGGGTGCCCGGTGCGGACGAACCAGGCCTGCAGCATCGGATTGTTGGCGGCGAGCGCAAAAAACGGCAGGCCGATGGACACGGCGAACAGGCCGAGCAGCCAGAAGGCATAGCCGCTCTCGGGCGGCTCGCCCCAACCATTGGCGATGGCCAGCGGCAATGTCAGCAGCGCCGCCACCAGCAGAACGACATGGATGACCACCGGGAGCGCACGGCTGCGCAGTTGCATCAGGTAGTGCGCATAGGCGTAGCCGCCGAGCAGCAACGACTGGAAGAACACCATCGCCACGGACCACACCGCCGGCGAACCGCCGAGCCGCGGCAGCACCATCTTGGTGAACAGCGGCTGCACCGAGAACAGCAGCAGCGCGCTGACGAAGATCGCGGCCGTATAGACCGTGAGCAGGAGGTGATTGCGGGAGGCCGAGTTTGGGGCGGCGGATGGCTGCGACGAACTCATGAACACTCCGGCTGGACGGCAGGCAACAGAATCCGCCGGGCGGCCGGCGGCGCGCGAATGGAGCATAGAGTACCCATTCGGGCAATCCGGGCTAACCAAGGAACCGATTTGGCGCCCCATGGCCTTGTGCCGCAGGGCCGCCTCTCCGATAAAGGAAAGACTTTTATTGGAGCATGATCTTGTCCGAAAACCGGGGCCACTTTTCGGGATCGTGCTCTAGCAAACCAAGCTGAACCGGACATGTCAGACCACGACGTTGTGATCATCGGCGCCGGCCATAACGGCCTCACTTGCGCGGCCTATCTGGCGATGGCCGGCCTGCGCGTGAAAGTGGTGGACCGCCGCAGCGTGGTCGGCGGCGCGGCGGTCACGCAGGAGTTTTATCCCGGATTCCGCAACTCGGTGGCGTCCTACACGGTCAGTCTGCTCAATCCGCAGATCATCGCCGATCTCAAATTGCATGAGCATGGACTGCGTATCGTCGAGCGCAAGGCGCAGAATTTTCTGCCCACGCCTGACGGCTCCTATCTGCTCACCGGTGAAGGCCGCACGCAGGCCTCCGTGGCAGAACTGAGCGCACATGATGCCGAGCGGATCGGCACGTTCTCGCAGCAGCTTGAGGTGATTGCCGACGTGCTGCGCGCCTTCGTGCTGCGTGCACCGCCGAATGTGGTGCAGGGCTTCGGCATCGGTACCATCTCCGAGGCGATCAATGCGCTCGGCACGGCGAAGATCCTGAACGAGCTCAGCATCGAACAGCAGCGCGTCCTGCTCGACCTCTTCACCTGCTCCGCCGGCGAGATGCTCGACGACGTGTTCGAGCACGATCTCGTCAAGGCGCTGTTCGGCTTCGATGCCGTGGTCGGCAACTATGCCAGCCCTTATGCAGCCGGCTCCGCCTATGTAATGCTACACCACGCCTTCGGCGAGGTGAATGGCAAGAAGGGCGTCTGGGGCCACGCCATCGGCGGCATGGGCGCGATCACGCAGGCGATGGCCGCAGCGGCGCGCAGCCATGGCGTCGATATCACGCTCGGCAATGGCGTGCGCGAGGTGCTGGTGGAGCGGGGCCGCGCCATCGGCGTGGTGCTGGAGAACGGCGAAAGCATCCGCGCGAAATACGTCATCTCCAACGTCAATCCGAAGCTGCTCTATACGCGGCTGACGCCTGACGATGCGCTGCCGAAGGCATTTCGCGAGCGCATGGCCAATTGGCGCGGCGGCTCCGGCACATTCCGCATGAATGTGGCACTCAGCGCCTTGCCATCGTTCACGGCACTGCCCGGCACCGGGGACCACCTGACAGCGGGGATCATCATCGCGCCGAGCCTCGCTTACATGGACCGTGCCTGGCTGGATGCGAAGCAGCACGGATGGAGCAAACAGCCGATCGTCGAAGTGCTGATCCCCTCGACACTCGACGACAGCCTGGCGCCCGCCGGCCAGCATGTCGCCAGCCTGTTCTGCCAGCACGTGGCGCCGGAACTGCCTGATGGCATGTCATGGGACGACCATCGCGACACCGTCGCCGATCTGATGATCACGACAGTGGACGACTACGCCCCCGGCTTCAAAGCCAGCGTGATCGGCCGGCAGGCGTTGTCACCGCTCGATCTCGAACGCGACTTCGGCCTCATCGCCGGGGATATCTTCCACGGCGCGCTGAGCCTCAACCAGTTGTTCTCGGCGCGGCCGATGCTCGGCCATGCCGATTATCGCGGGCCGCTGAAGGGCCTCTATCACTGCGGTTCCGGCGCCCATCCCGGCGGCGGCGTCACCGGCGCGCCCGGCCATAACGCCGCCCGGGCGGTGCTGCGGGATCACCGGGCGCTGTTTGGATAAGCCTGTAGGCAGGCTGTGGATAAGTCTGTGCACGACCTGTGATTTTGATGGGCAGAAGCCTGTCAGTAAACCGGGGATAAGCCCTGTATGATCCGGGTATCCGGCTGTGCGATACCGGTGCATCAGCCGGGTATCATCCCCGGGATAAACCCTGTACGAAACGCCCGTAACCCCGTGCATTTCCTGTTCACGACGCATCCGGATCCGCGATGACCACTCAAGGCACCAGCCGCGCCACTTTCGCCGTCGGCGATGAATTCAGCGCCAAGCGCATCGTCGATCTGCTCACCGAGAGCTTCGAAGAGGGCGAAGCGGCGGTCGCGGCATTTGAAAATCCGCAAGGCCGCTGGGACGTCACCGTGCATTTCGCCGATCCACCGGACGAAGCGTCGATCCGTAACCTTATCGCCCTCGCCTCGGACGACACCGTCGCTGCCAGCGTCGTGTTCGACACCATCGAGGCGAAGGACTGGGTGAAGGAGAGTCTCGAAGGGCTCGTGCCGGTGCGCGCGGGACGCTTCATCGTCCATGGCAGCCACGACCGCGACAAGGTGCGCGACAATCAGCTCGGCATCGAGATCGAAGCCGCATTGGCCTTCGGCACCGGCCATCACGGTACCACGCGAGGCTGCCTCATTTATCTCGATTACGTGCTGCGCTCGAAGGCGCCGAAGCGCATTCTCGATCTCGGCACCGGCACCGGCGTGCTCGCCATTGCCGCCGCGAAAGCCACCAAGACACGCGTGCTGGCCACCGACATCGATGCGATGTCGGTGAAGGTGGCGCATGAGAATATGCACCTCAACGGCGTCGGCAATCTTGTCGAGACGGTCTGCGCTACCGGATTTTCGTCGCCGGCGATCGCCGCGCATGCACCGTTTGATCTGATCCTCGCAAACATTCTGGCCAATCCGCTGCGCGCCATGGCGACCGACATGGAGCGACACATGGCCAGCAATGGCATGGTGATCCTGTCCGGCCTGTTGCCGCATCAGGCGATGAGCGTGATTGCCGCCTATCGCGCGCGTGGGCTGGTGCTGCTGAAGCACCAGATCATCGAAGGCTGGAGCAGCCTGCTGATGCAGCGCGCGGGGTGATCACTGCTTGTCATTACCCGCGAAAGCGGGTGATCCAGTACGCAAAGCGCCCTCGACAACAACGCCAATAGCGGGTGTTTACTGGATTGCCCGGTCGCGCCGGGCAACGACAAATGAGACTACTTCGGAAGCGGCCGCGGCAGCGGCGGTTGATCGGCCTGTTGATCTTCACGCACGCGGGCTACGACGAAACGGCCGAGCACCTGGATGACATTGTTGCGCAGCTGTGACGATGCCCCCTGAGGCCCGTTGTTCTGCTGCGATGGCGTGGAGGGATAGGAGCCGCGATGTGGCGGCGAGATCTTCTCGAACGTAAAAGCGGGCATGGTGTTTTCCCTCTTCGTTGAGTTGAACACAAAGACCGTGAAGCCTTCGCAGGAGCAACAACAGCACTGCGAAACCGTTCCCGGCGGGACGTCTCTCGCCTAAAATTCAAGCATAACTTATGCCAGTTTCACGCAACCCTGCCCCTCGATTGCCCGCGCGGGAACGCACCCATAGGATATCCGCACCATGTTCGAAGCTCATTTCCAGACCTTTGAAGAATCCGAGGGCGGCATCGCGCTGACGGCGCGGCTGGCTGCATTTCGTGAGGAATTGCTGCGGCGAAAGCTGACGGGCTTCGTGATTCCCCGCGCAGACCAGCAGCAGAACGAATATGTTCCGCCATCCGACGAGCGTCTCGCCTGGCTCACCGGCTTCACCGGCTCGGCGGGCATGGCGGTCGTTTTGACGCATGAAGCTGCGGTGTTCGTCGATGGTCGCTACACAGTGCAGGTGGCGAAACAGATCGATACGCAGGCCTGGAGCATCCAGTCGCTGGTCGAGCCGCCACCGGAAAACTGGATCGCGGACCATCTGAAAGCCGGAGATCGCCTCGGATTTGATCCGTGGCTGCACACAACGGCGGCAGCGGAGCGCCTGAAGGCGGCCTGCGCCAAGGCCGGTGCCGAGCTCGTGGCGGTAGAGGGTAACCCCATCGATGCCGTGTGGCACGAGCGCCCAGCGCCGCCGCTCGGCGCCGTGACAATCCATCCGATGGAATATGCCGGCGAGAGCGAGGCCGACAAGCTCACGCGCATCCGCACCGAGATCGACAAGCTCGGCGTCGATGCCATCGTGCTGTCGGACTCCCATGCGGTGGCCTGGACCTTCAACATCCGCGGCGCCGACGTCTCGCATACGCCGCTGCCGCTGTCCTATGCGCTGGTGCCGAAGAATGGACGGGCGCAAGTCTTCATCGATCATCGCAAGCTGTCGAACAGTACGCGTAATCATCTTGAGGCATCTGCCGATGTGCAGGAGCCCGATGCGCTGGTGACGTCGCTGCGCGAGCTTGCGGCAAGCGGCACTGCTATCGCGCTGGACGGTGCGACGGCGGCGGATGCGCTGAGCCGGTTGATCGAGACGGCCGGCGGCAAGCCGGTACGTAACAGCGATCCCATCGCCATGCTCAAGGCGATGAAGAACGCCGTCGAGATCAAGGGCACCATGACCGCGCATCGCCGCGATGCGGTGGCGCTGGCGAAATTTCTCGCCTGGATCGATCGCGAGGCGCCCAAAGGCGGCCTCACCGAGATCGACACCGTGGAAGCGCTGGAGACGTTCCGCCGGGGCACCGGCGCGTTGAAGGACGTCTCGTTCCCGACCATTGCCGGCACTGGACCGAACGGCGCCATCGTGCATTACCGCGTCACCCGCAAGAGCAACCGCCGTATTGCTCTTGGCGATCTGCTGCTGATCGATTCCGGCGCGCAATATGAGGACGGCACGACCGACGTCACCCGCACCATCGCCATCGGCGAACCCACCGACGAAATGCGCGACCGTTTTACGCGCGTGCTGCGCGGGCATATCGCGATTGCACGCGCCGTCTTCCCGGACGGCACCACGGGTGCGCAGATCGATGCCTTCGCACGGCAGTTCCTGTGGCATGCGGGCCTCGATTTCGCCCATGGCACCGGCCACGGTGTCGGCAGCTATCTGTCGGTGCATGAAGGGCCGGCGCGCATTTCCAAGCTCGGCACCACGCCGCTGAAGCGCGGCATGATCCTCTCCAACGAGCCCGGATACTACAAGACCGATGCCTTCGGCATCCGTATCGAGAATCTGGAACTGGTGGTCGAAGCTCACATCGACGGCGCCGAACAGCCGATGAACGAATTCCAGACGCTGACACTGGCGCCGATCGATCGGCGGCTGATCAACGCACATCGCATCAGCAAGCGCGAGCTCGCGTGGATCAACGATTATCACGCCCGTGTCCGCCGCGAGATCGCGCCGCTGATCGACGACGAGGAGACGCGGACCTGGCTGCACGCGGCGACCGAACCACTGGTCGCGCCCGAATGAGTGATTATTGCGAAGAGCAACTTGTCCGCCGTAGCGCATTGAGCGAAGGCGGAAGCGGCAAAGCAATCCAGAAGCCTACGGAAAGAGCTGGATTGCTTCGTCGAAAAGGCACCTCGCAATGACGACAGAAGTGACCGACCTGCGGATGACGGATACCAAGCCCATCGACCACACCCGCTCTCGCGTCATGCTGCTCCTGCTGGTTGTGATGACCGGCATCGCGCCGATCTCGCTCTATATGCTGGTGCCGGCGCTGCCGGAACTCGCCCGCACCTTCGATGCCGATATCTCCATCGCGCAGATGACGGTGTCGCTCTACATGGTCGGGCTTGCCTTCTCGCAGCTGATCATGGGGCCGCTGTCCGACCGCTTCGGACGCAAGCCTGTGCTGCTTGCCGGGCTCAGCCTGATGGTGATTGCCGGCATCGGATCGAGTTTTGCGACCACGTTGCCGCAACTGATCGGCGCGCGCTTCTTCCAGGCCCTCGGCGGCGCGACGGGCATGGTGATGAGCCGCGCCATCATCCGCGACCTCTATCCGCGCGAGCGCGTCGGCCCGATGATCAGCCTCGTTATCGCCGTCATGATGATCGCGCAGATGCTGTCGCCGCTGGCCGGCGGCCTGCTCGAGACCGGTTTTGGCTGGCGCGCGATCTTCTATACGGTCACTGCAGCATCGCTTGTCGTGACGCTGGCGATCGCGTTCCTGCTGCCGGAGACACGCAAGCGCGCGACCAGCGATGCAGGCGGCGACGGTTTCATCGCCGATTCAAAAGTGCTGTTCGGCAGCCGCGCCTTCATCGGCTATCTTTTCTGCTACGTGATGGCGTCGTGGATCATCTTCACCTTTGCCGGCGGCGGCCCCTATGTGGTGGTGAATCAGATGGGCCGCAGCTCCGCCGAATATGGCGCGTGGTTCGCAACCTCCGGCCTCGCTTATCTCCTTGGCAATCTCGCCTGCGTCCGCTTCGCGCCGCGCCGAACCATCGAGCAGCTGATCTGGTTCGGCCTCGCATTGCAGCTCAGTGGCGCTCTGCTCAATGTCGTGTGGGGACTCACGGGCCTCAATCAGCATCCGGCCTGGCTGTTCCTCACCCATATGATCGTGATGTTCGGCAATGCCTTCGTGATGTCGAACGGCGCCGCCGGCGCGCTTAGCATCCGCCCGCAGGCGGCAGGCGCGGCCTCGGGCATGATGGGCTTCATGCAGATGGGATTCGGCTCGCTCTGCTCGCAGGGTGGCGCGTGGCTCGGCGGACATTTTGCAACGCCGGTGGCGCTCAATCTGTCGCTGGTCGTGCTGTCCTGCGGCTGCGCGGCGGCGATGATCTTTCTGGTGCCAAGGCGCAAAGTGGTGGTGACGGAGAAGATGGTCGAGAAGGCAGAGAGCGAGGAGAGCGGGCTGATGTAGGCTTTGCCGTAGCCCGGATGGAGCGTAGCGTAATCCGGGATTCAGGCGTGCCACATATCGCCGGTTCCCGGATTGCGCTGCGCTCCATCCGGGCTACATCCTACCCTCCAATCAGCGCCAGCCACTCGTCTTCCGTCAGCACGGCAACACCAAGCTCGCGTGCCTTGGTCAGCTTCGAACCCGCATCCTCACCAGCCACGACATAGTCCGTCTTCTTCGACACCGAACCAGCGACCTTGGCGCCGAGACGCTCCGCCGACGCCTTCGCCTCGTCGCGGGTGAATTTCGTCAGCGAGCCCGTGAACACCACCGTCTTGCCAGCTACCGGCGTGTCGGTCTTGGCCTGCGCGACATCGAGCACCTCGATCTCGCCGAGCAATTCGTCCAGCGCCTTCACATTGCGCTGCTCGGCGAAGAATTCCACCACCGCATCGGCGACAATCTCGCCGACGCCGCCGATATTGTTGAGGTCCTGATACGCCTCCGACATATTGCCCTCTTCGCCTTGCCCGGCCGCAGCCGCTAGCATGGCTTCGCGGAAGGTGGCGAAAGAGCCATAGTGCCGCGCGAGCAGCTTGGCATTGCCCTCGCCGATATGGCGAATGCCGAGCGCGAAGATCAGTCGGTTGAGTTCGATCTTGCGGCGCTCGTCGATGGCGGCGAACAGGTTGCGCACCGAGACCTCACCATAACCCTCGCGGTCGCGCAGCTTCTTGCTGGCGCGCTCGTCGCGCTTTGCCAGCGTGAAGATATCGACGGGATGCATGATGATGCCCTCGTCGTAGAATTCCTGGATCTGCTTGTCGCCGAGGCCGTCGATATCGAAGGCAAGGCGCGAGACGAAATGCTTGAGCTTCTCCACCGCCTGCGCCGGACAGACCAGCGCGCCGGTGCAGCGCGTGACGACCTCGTCATTCTCGCGGATGGCATGACTGCCGCAGACCGGGCATTTGTCGGGGAATGCGTAGGGCTTTGCCGTTGCCGGGCGCTTGTCGAGCACGACATTGACCACCTGTGGAATGACGTCGCCGGCGCGTTGCACGATGACCGTATCGCCTTCGCGAATATCGACGCCGTCGCGTAGCGGCTGCCCGTCATTGCCGAAGCCCTTGATGTAATCGGCATTGTGCAGCGTCGCATTCGACACCACGACGCCGCCGACGGTCACCGGCGTCAGCCGTGCCACCGGCGTCAGCGCACCGGTGCGGCCGACCTGAATGTCGATCTTTTCGAGGATTGTCGTCGCCTGCTCCGCCGCGAATTTATGCGCGATGGCCCAGCGCGGCGCGCGGCCGGCAAAGCCGAGACGCGCCTGCCAGTCGATACGATCGACCTTGTAGACGACGCCGTCGATGTCGTAGCCGAGCTTCGCCCTGCCCTCTCCGATGCGGCGATAGAAAGCGAGAGCGTCATCGACACTCTTGCACAGCGTGATCTCGGGATTGACGGTGAAGCCGGCTTTCGCGAGCCAGTCGATCATCGCGTGCTGGGTCGGCTCCGGCATCGGATAGTCCGACATCTCGCCCCAGGCATAGGCGAAGAATTTGAGCGGCCGCGATGCGGTGATGGCAACATCCTTCTGGCGCAGCGAGCCGGCGGCCGAGTTACGCGGATTGGCGAAGACGGTGTCGCCTGCTTCTTCCTGTTTCTTGTTGAGCGCGAGGAAATCGCTCTTGAGCATGTAGACCTCACCGCGGAGTTCGCAGGCGGCGGGAATGTTCTTGCCCTTCAGCGTATTCGGAATGTCCTTGATGGTACGGACATTGGCGGTGACGTCCTCACCCGTAAAACCATCGCCGCGGGTGGCGGCGCGGATCAGTTCGCCGTTCTCGTAGCGCAGCGAGAGCGAGAGACCGTCGATCTTCGGCTCGGCGACAAGTGCAGGGATTTCGTCGAGCTTGAGGAAACGCTGGATGCGCTCCACGAATTCGGTGACTTCCTCATCGCTGAAGGCATTGCCAAGCGAGAGCATCGGCACGGCATGCTGGATTTTTGCGAAACCTCGCGCTGGAGCAGCGCCCACGGTCTGGGTCGGCGAGTCCGATTTCACGAGATCGGGGAATTTGGCTTCGATAGCTTCGACGCGGCGGCGCAGCGCGTCGTAATCGGCATCGGAGATCGTCGGCGCGTCGTCCTGATAGTAGCGCGCATTGTGCGCCTCCATCTCCAGCGACAGCCGCATCAGCTCGATCTTGGCCTTCGGCTTGGTGAGCGTGGAGATGTCGGGTGGAGTTTTGGGGGATTTTGCCATGCGCCATTCTCGTCAGTAGCCCGGATGGAGCGGAGCGCAATCCGGCGACCGGCGTATCAGTTATTTCGACATCCCCGGATTTCGCTACGCTCCATCCGGGCTACGCCGCTAAAATCAGGCCGCGCCCTTGAGCAACCGATCCGCAGCCGCCCGCGCTTCGGCGGTAATCTCCGCACCGGCGAGCATGCGTGCAATTTCCTCGCGGCGGTGGTCGTCGGCCAGCGTGTTGACGTTGGTGGCGACACGCTTGCCCTTGTCGAGGGCCGCCTTGGAGATCAACAGATGCTGATCCGCGCGCGCAGCCACCTGCGGCGCGTGGGTCACGGCCATCACCTGCACCTTGCCAGCCAAACGGCCGAGCCGTGCGCCGATGGCATCAGCCACGGCGCCGCCGACACCCGTATCGATTTCGTCGAACACCAGCGTAGGCGCGGAGCCCTTGTCGGACAGCACAACTTTCAGCGCCAGCAGGAAACGCGAGAGTTCGCCGCCGGAGGCGACTTTCATCATCGGGCCCGGACGCGTGCCGGGATTGGTCTGCACCCAGAATTCGACGCGGTCGATGCCCTGCGGGCCGGGCGTTTCTGCATCCGTATCGACCTGGGTGATGAATTTGGCGCGCTCCAGCTTCAACGGCGCCAGTTCGGCGATAACGGCCTTGTTGAGCTTGTCGGCAGACTTGATGCGCGCAGCGGAGAGTTTTGTCGCAGCGGCCGCGTATTTCGCATCGGCTTCGACAGCGGCTTTCTCCAGCTTCGCGAGCTGTCCGGCACCTGCATCGATGGTGGCGACATCGGCGAAGAATTTTGCGGCCAGCGCGGCGAGACCATCGACCGGCGTGGAGAATTTGCGAGCAGCGGCGCGCAGCGCGAACAGGCGCTCTTCGATGCGCTCGAGCTCCGCAGGATCGAAATCGGCAGCGATCAATGCGGCGTTGAGATGCTGGTCCGCTTCTTCCAGCGCATTGATGGCGACGTCGATGGCCTTGACCGCTGGTTCGACCAGTGTCGGCGACGGTCCCGCGCGGCGCTCCAGACGGCGGACGGCGGCGGCCAGCGCGGAGATCGGCGAATGCGGGCCGGAGACCGCTTCCTGCGCCTCGCGCAGATCGGCGGCAATCTTCTCGCCCTGCATCATGCCGGTGCGGCGCTCCGCGAGCTGAGTTTCCTCGCCGTCCTTCGGATTGAGCTTCTTCAGCTCCTCCGCGGAATGGCGCAGGTAATCGGCGTCGCGGGCGGCACGCTCCATGTTGGCGCGATGGGTTTCGAGTGCAGTATAGGCGGCCTTGCGGGCATCCCAGAGGGCTTCCAGCGCAATGACGTCCTTCTCCAGCCCGGCAAAGGCATCGAGCAGGCGGCGATGGCTGGCGGCATCCACAAGGGCGCGGTCGTCATGCTGGCCGTGGATTTCGACCAGCGCAGCACCAATCGCCTTCAGCGTCTGCACGCTGACGGTCTGGTCGTTGATGTAGGCGCGGGTGCGGCCATCGCCGAACTGCACACGGCGGAGAATCATCTCGCCGGTGTCATCGTCGAAACCATTGTCCTTGAGCAGGCCGAGAGCGGGATGGCCGGGCGCAAGATCGAAGGCGGCGGTGACCTGTCCCTGCTCCGCGCCGTGGCGCACGAGGCTGGCATCGCCGCGCCCGCCAAGGGCGAGCGCGAAGGCATCGAGCAGAATGGATTTGCCGGCACCGGTCTCGCCGGTGAGAACCGCGAGGCCGCGCGCGAATTCGATATCGAGCCGCTCGATCAGGACGATGTCACGGATCGACAGACGGGCGAGCATGCGAGGACGATTCCTAGCCGAGGCCGATTCGCTTGAAGGCCCGGGAAATATAGGAGCCCTTGTTCTCGCTCGGTTCGAGACCGCCCGACTTTACAATATTGTAGGCGTCTTTGTACCACTTGCTGTCAGGAAAGTTGTGGCCAAGCACGGCGGCGGCGGTCTGCGCCTCGCCGACCACGCCGACGGTCATATAGGCCTCGGTCAGGCGCATCAGCGCCTCCTCGACATGGCGGGTGGTCTGATACTGCGTGACGACGGTCTTGAAGCGGTTGATGGCGGCGGTGTAGTCGCGCTTCTTCATGTAATAGCGGCCGATATCCATCTCCTTGCCGGCGATCTGGTCGCGCGCGCCTTCCAGCTTCTGCTTGGCGGAGGTGGCATATTCGGAGGTCGGATATTTGCGGATGACTTCCTCGAGCGCAGCCATCGCCTTCTCAGTACGGCCCTGATCGCGCGAAATGTCCGGGATCTGGTCGTAATGCGAGGCGGCGATCAAATACTGCGCATAGGCAGCGTCCGGGCTGCCGGGATGCAGCGTGACATAGCGCGTGGCCGAACCGATGCAGGTGTCGTAGTCGCCGGTCTGATAGGCGGCGTAAGCGGACATCAGGAGCGACTTGCGCGCCCATTCCGAATACGGATGCTGGCGATCGACTTCCTCGAACTTCTTGGCGGCGGCCTTCGGATCCTTGCTCTGGTTCATGAGGTACAGGCCCTCATTGTAGAGCTTGTCGGCGGGCTCATCGACGAACTGATCGTCCTTCTTGCCGAACTTGTCCCACAGCGCGCCGGTGCCGCAGCCGGCCAGCGGCACGGCAAGCACGATCAAACCAGCGGCGAGCCGCAGCGGACGCTTGAGGCGATTGAGTTCATCACGGAAGGTGAGCGCGATACGCTGTGCCGACATCTATTCTTGCCTGACGCCTAGTTACGGCTCCCGCAAAGGGGCCTGTCTGCGCGTCCACCGCGCCCCAATACGGACCAGCCAAAAATGCCCGTGGCCGTCTCCCCGACCACGTGCCTGTTTATCCGAAGGCTATCCGTTAACCAACGGGATAGGGACGCATTTCGCCGGGATTGTGGCGAAAGAGGTGTGGAGACAGATGGTTATGGTTACTGCGGGTGTCGGACGCTGGAACGCGTCCAAAACGGCGTATCGGCTCAGGACACGTCCGGCCCGAATGCCGGTGCCAGACCGCCCAGCACGCCCGAGGTCACGTCGGCCGAGGCACGGCCGCGGCGGGCGGTCTGCACGGAAACAGCGTCGGCTTCGACGATCTTCCAAGCCGAACGATCGGCCATCAGCGCCTTCAGGACTTCGTTGTTGAGCTTGTGGCCGCCGCGCACCGAGCGATAGGCGCCGAGAATCGGCAGGCCGGCCAGCGCGAGATCACCGACCGCGTCCAGCACCTTGTGGCGGACGCATTCATCGGCGTAGCGGAGGCCTTCGGTGTTGAGGAGCTTGGTGTCGTCGAACACGACGGAATTTTCGAAGGAGGCGCCGAGCGCGAAACCGGCGCTCCAGAGGCGGGCCACGTCGTTCATGCAGCCGAAGGTGCGGGCGCGGGCGACGTCACGGCGGAAAGTTTCGGGATTAAGGTCGAGCACGAAGCTCTGACGGCCGATGGCGGGATTGTTGAAGTTGATTTCGATCTCGGCGCGGAAGCCGGCAGCGTGGGGGCGGAGTTCACCGAAACTATCGCCGATGGCGACCTGCACCGGTTTCAGCACCTGGATGAAGCGGCGGCGGGCGCCCTGCTCCACCACGCCGGCCTGATCGATGGCGGCGATAAAGGCGGCAGCCGAACCATCCATGATCGGCACTTCCGGACCATCGACCTCGATGGTGGCGTTGTCGATACCCATGCCGCGCAGCGCGGCAAGGACGTGTTCGGCGGTGGAAACGATCGGGCCTTCACGATCGCCGAGCACGGTGGCAAATTCGGTAGCGATCACGGATTTGGCGGTGGCCTGAACTTCGCGATCCGGACCTTCAAGGCCAGTGCGAACGAAGATATATCCGGCATCGACGGGAGCAGGTCCGAGAGTCAGGCTGACAGGCTTTCCGGAATGGACGCCGACACCGGTCACGGTGGCTTGCGCTCCAAGCGTGGTCTGTCGGCTGAAAGTCATATGTTACCCACCCAAGTAGACCTCTCGTCATGAGAGGGACTCACTCAGTCGAACCGTACGGTCTTCCGAGCCCCCGAGTCGCAGTCACATTAACCGTTGCCACAAAGTGCGCCAACTCACGCTTTCTAACCGATTGTTACCCAACCTCTGCCGCATTCCGGCCGATTGTTAACCAAGGTTTCTGGCGGTTGGCGCATCGCCTGACGGCGAAACCGCAGCGGCACACATCAATTAACGAAGTACTATCAACACATTAACAAACCGTGACGCATTTTGCATCACGCTCACGAAAAAGCCCCGGTCAGATGACCGGGGCTTCATGCTTGTGACGATTGTTACAGTCGATCAGTTCGACTGGCGGCGCAGGAAGGCCGGGATATCGAGATGATCGTCGCCCTGTGGCGCGGGGGCAACAGGAGCCGGACGGCCATGAACATCGAGGCCCTGCGGCGCCGGACGGCGGGCATATTCGGACACCGGCGGCTCATTGGCCATCTGCTGGGCGACCGAGCGCTGCGGCTTGCGCTCGGGCAGCGGCGGCATCGGGGCCATGGCTGGCGCCTGCGGACGGCCGGACACCGGCGCTTCCGATTCCTCGTCGCGGCGGCCGAGGCCGACATTGGCGAGACGCTGCAGCAGCGACAGGCGCTGCTTCTGCGGCTCGTCTTCCGCATCGCCGCGGGCCTGACGAATTTCGGCCTGGGCCGGCATCGGCAGTTCCTCGAACTTCGGCATGCGCGGGGCGCGAACCGGGGCGCGTTCAGCCGACGGCGGGATGAACTGCTCGGGAATCGGCGCCTCAAGCGGAGCTTCCTGGCGCGGCAGATCAGGGAACAGCGACGGCTTCTGCGCGATCGGGCGAACCGTCACGTCGCCATAGGTACCCTGCTGCTGCGCTTCTGGCGCGACGGCGGCGGCGATGGCGGCTAGCGCGGCGCGCTCA
>WPCJ01292069.1_pt1 | contig 48441 bp, 49 predicted proteins | sample 5399831 | NCBI WGS metagenome assembly WPCJ01 (sample SAMN12869470, study PRJNA574797) | sludge metagenome | isolation source: wastewater treatment of pH10 | place: China:Beijing | collected 2019-05-20
AAGTGTTAATAATTTTATGATCAACATTTTGGGAGCACTAACTGCTTATTGCTTCTTTCCCAAAAAACCGTCACTCAATTTAAAAAAAGTAAATGACGGTCAATTATTTTTAAACTTCGCTTAAACCGAACTCAGGTTAAATTATATTATTGATTTTCATTGGTGTTTTATACAAATCTTAAACTTATCGTAAGCTGCGAAGTTTATTCTATGCTAATAGATCAAATATAAGCAAATATGTTAAATCTCGATTAGATATTTATCACCCTAAAATATTACCTTTGAACTTTCAAATAAAGACAATGAACAAGCAGATTTTAGATTTTTGGGTAGGAGACTTCACAAGTGAAGATGATTTTTACCAATTTGTAGAAGAAGATGAAAACTATTACATCAACGAAGAATCTGATGACAGCTATATTTCAAAATTTGCAGAATCTCAGGATACCGTATGGTTTGATCAGGATTTTTTGGAATACGGTTTTGAAAACAGCATCCAGCATTTTGCAGAATATTCTTTTGCCGAGCAATGGCTTCCTGTTCTTGTCAACAGAATAAATGAAATGAATCTGAAATTTGAAGTAAATTCTCTGGTCTTCGTAAGTCACGGACAAATTCCACAGCCAAAATCAGTAGAAAACGATAATTTTTCTTTGACATATGTAGGTGGAATTGAATTTGAATTCTAAGATTTCGTCTCACTTCTCAGTTCAGAAAGAAAATTACCTTTCAAAACATCATAAAGCGAATGTCTGCTGACCAGAATAGAAAAGATTGAAGAAATCATTCCTGCAAGCATCAGATGAAAAATAAGCGAATGGCGGTCTGTCATTTCCAAAACAATAATTGCTGATGTAAACGGAGCTCTCGTTATTCCTGTAAGAAAAGCGACCATTCCACCTAAAACAACAACGTTAGTTTCGTTTGGTGTTAAATGAATTATACCCGAAATTACAGAACCAATACTTGCTCCCGCAGTAAGAGCCGGTGCAAAAATACCTCCTGCTCCGCCAGAAGTAAATGATAAAGCCGGTCCAAACATTCTTAAGACAGGAACATACCATGCTTCGTGCTTATCCTGAGTAAAAAGAACACGTTCCATGATTTCTTTTCCAGATCCGAGAATCTCTCGGCTGATAAAAAACGAAATACAGGCAATAATTAAAGCACAGCCAATCAGAAAAAGTATATTTGAACGATCTGTTTTCAGTTTTCTTTTTTTCCAGTGATTTATTCTAAGCATAATAACGGAAAGCTGACTGGCTAAAATCCCGGCAACTCCTGCCACCAAAATTATTGGAAACATCACCATTAATGATACGTCATTGGTTTTGGGATACCCTAAATAAAGATATGATCCGGCTAAAGTCTGTGCTGTAAGACCAGCAATAATAACTGCGGTAAATAATGCTGTTTTAAAATAATTGATATGTGTTTTTGAAAGTTCTTCCACCGCAAAAACAATTCCTCCTAATGGAGTATTGAAAGCTGCAGCTAATCCGGCTGCAGCTCCGGTCATAATCATGTTTTTTTTTGAAATCTTGGGCCACCAGTCGGGAAGATACTCATTTACTTTCCTGAATATGGAGCCTGCAATCTGAATGGTAGGACCTTCTCTTCCGACTGCACCCCCACCAATCACCAAAACTACTGATGAGAGAATTTTAAAAATAATTATTTTTAAACTTAGAAGACTTCTGATCTTACGGTGTTCTTTCGGATTTGCCAATTCTACCGCTGCCATTACCTGCGGAATACCGCTTCCTTTAGCATTCGGAGCAAATTCTTTTACCAGCCACCACGAAAGAACAAAACCTATCGGTGCAATAATGAAAATCATCCAGTCGTGCCAGTTGAGAATAAAATGCAGAAGGTTTTCTCCCCACGCAAATATTTTGGCATACATCACTGCAAAAAAACCTGTAATTACAGAGCCTATCCAAAAAGGAACCGCCTGAAGAAGATTGTTTTTCAGCTGTTCGTTTCGGATGTTGTCAAAAGATTTTTTAAGAGCTCTTCGGAAGTAGACCATTATTCTACGCATACTTCAAAATTAGGCTAAATTTTATTAAATCCGAAAAAAAATATTCAATAATGATGTTAAAATTTAGAAATCTATAATTTTAAAATTCCATCTTAAACATTTAACAAAAAACCTCCGATTTCTCGGAGGTTTATATCTGACTTGGCAACATCCATCATTGCCAAAAATTCATTACTTATATTTCTGTGTTCAGATCCCAGTTTTCAAGATAGTCATGAACATGTTTCAGCATCATTCCGCCTAAAGAACCGTCAACTACTCTGTGATCGTAAGAGTGAGACATAAACATCAGATTTCTGATCGCAATAACGTCACCATCCGGAGTTTCAAGAACTGCAGGCTTTTTAACGATTGCTCCAATGGCTAAAATCGCTACCTGTGGCTGAGGAATAATAGGTGTTCCCATAAGATTTCCGAAACTTCCTACATTTGAAATGGTATATGTCGCACCTTGAGTATCTTCAGGTCTTAATTTTTTATTTCTTGCTCTGTAAGCCAGGTCATTGATCGCTTTTGCCAAACCTGATAACGACAGCTGATCTGCATTTTTAATGACAGGAACAATAAGGTTTCCGTCCGGCAAAGCTGTCGCCATACCAATATTGATGTTTTTCTTTTTGATGATATTTTCACCGTTAATAGAAACATTAATCATTGGGAAATCCTGAATTGCCTTTACAACTGCTCTTACGAAAATAGGCATGAAAGTCAGTTTTTCACCTTCACGTTTTTCAAAAAGAGATTTGTTTTTGTTTCTCCATTTTACAACATTGGTAACATCAGTTTCTATGAAAGAGGTCACGTGTGGTGCAATTTGCTTTGCTTTTACCATGTTTTCAGCAATAATCTTTCTCATTCTGTCCATCGGAATGATCTCATCACCTGCAGCAGCGGTAATAGTAGATGCCGGAGCAGAAGGAGTTACAGGCTGAGAAACAGGAGCTGGCTGCTGAACAGGAGCAGCTTGAGGAGCAGGTTGGTTTCCTCTGTTTTTAACGTATGCTAGAATATCTTCTTTAATGATTCTGCCTTCTAAACCGCTTCCTTTAATAGATTTCAGTTCAGTTTCAGAAATATTTTCCTGCTGTGCAATAGATTTTACAAGCGGAGAAAGATAAAGATCTCCCGAAAACTCAGTCGAAGCAGCTGTATTTAATGGTTCTTCAATAGTTTTTAAGGTTTCAGCATCCGGAGCTGAGGCAGTTTCAGCCTTTGCTTCTTCTGCAGAAGTACTTCCACCCTCACCTTCAATTTCTAAAATAGCGATGGCTTCCCCCACTTTTGCAACCTCATCTTTTTGCTTCAGAATTTTTACGATTTTTCCCGAAACCGGTGTCGGAACGTCTGAATCTACTTTATCTGTTGCAATTTCTACTACCGAATCATCTTCTTTTACCTGATCTCCTTCGTTGAACAACCAAGTGATAACTGTAGCTTCCATCACGCCTTCTCCCATCGAAGGAAGCAATAATTTGTATTCTGCCATTTTTAAATTTTAGATTTTGACAAATATATAAAAAAAATCGGTTTTTTTATGAAATAGATAATTTTAGAAAAATTCGATGTAGATATTTTCTCCTACATTGAGTCCGAAAAGTGTTTTAGCACCGTTTTTTTTACTGCCTTTGTAAATCGTGAGCTCCAACTGTCCGCTATCATTGAAGATTGCTGCAGATTGCCCGTGGTATTCGGTTTCTCTTTCCCAGTCTGCAACTACTTCACAATGGCTTGAATAGATTTTTGAAAGGCTCAGGTTTCTGAATTTAATCGTAAAATTTTCATAACCTTTTGCTAAAGTTTCAAAAAAATCTCTGCTGATATTTGATATTATATTTCCGAAATTATCAATGTACATTACTTCTCCTATAATCATGCTTTCGTTTTCATTAAAAACCGGTCTGGGAAACAGAAGCTGTTTTGCGGTATCTATCTTCCGCCCGATCACCTCAGGAAGTCCGCCGTTTGCCAAATGCACCGCAACAGGAATAAAAACATCTGTAGATGTGAAGTTTACAATATCGTCGAAACGATTATTCAGCGTAATTTCATAAATAGCTTCCGGTTTTATATCAAAAAAAATCAGACTTAACAAGCCGTTATCTGCTGCAATAAAGTAAGATCCGTCAGCTTTATATAAGATATTTTTTCTTGATTTATGAAAAAAACTGTCGACTGAAATGACATGAATGGTTCCTTTTGGAAAATATTTGTACGCATTTCTTACGATATATGAAGTCTGAATTAAATTGTGAGCCTGAATGTCGTGTGTAATATCAACTGTTGTGACTTCACTGTTTAAGGACAGAATTTTTCCTTTCATTGCTGAAACTCTGTAATCTATGCGTCCGAAATCTGAAGTGAGGGTAATAATTGACATGAGATATATGTGATAGAACTGCAAATTTATCTAAAATAAAAGGAAAGGAATAAAATTTGTGGATAAGAATTTTGACGAAGATCACAAAAAAACTATTAAATTTAAAAACTAAAAAAAATTTGCATGTTTGAATTAACGTATGACTTAGAAGGTATTGATGCAAAAAACTTTTACGGAGTTAATAACCAATATTTTAATTTAATCAAATCCAGCTTTCCTACACTAAAAATCACCGGAAGAGATCATTTTATCTTTGCCATGGGTAATCAGGAAGCTTTAGATATATTCAGAAAGAAACTTGATGACATTGTTTCTTACATATCACAAAATAATTCTATTGAGCTGAAAGATGTAGAAAATATATTAAACATCAAAGACGAAAACGAGAAACAGCTTGTTTTTGATCAGGACATCATCGTAAAAGGTGTCAACGGAAAAATTATTAAAGCCAAAACTACCAATCTCAAAAAACTTGTAAAAGAAACCGAGAAAAAAGATATGGTGTTTGCGATCGGACCTGCCGGAACGGGTAAAACATATACCAGCGTAGCTTTGGCAGCAAAAGCATTGCGTGATAAAGAAGTTAAAAGAATTGTTCTTACCAGACCCGCTGTAGAAGCCGGAGAAAGCCTGGGTTTTTTGCCGGGAGATTTAAAGGAAAAGCTTGATCCTTATCTTCAGCCTTTATACGATGCGTTGCGTGATATGATTCCGCATGAGAAGCTTGAAGGTTTTATAGAGAAAAAAGTGATTGAGGTTGCACCCTTAGCTTTTATGAGAGGACGAACTCTGGACGATGCATTTGTCATTCTGGATGAAGCGCAAAATACCACTCATGCCCAAATGAAAATGTTTCTTACAAGAATGGGAATGAATGCCAAATTTATCATTACAGGAGATCCTACGCAGATTGATTTGCCGCCAAAACAGCATTCCGGGCTGAAAGAAGCCATGAGAATCCTGAAAGATGTAAAAGAAATAGGTTTTGTTTACTTAACGGAAGAAGATGTGGTAAGACACCCTGTTGTAAAGAAAATTATACTGGCGTACAACGAGGAAGAAAAGAGAAATCGGGAATAAGTTTTTTTAAATACACATAAGTTTTCAAATTTTAAAAAAAATATTTTGCACTTCTATAAAAAGTGATATATTTGGTGCCTAAAAATTATTATAAAAATTTGAAACTATGAAAAAACTATTACTAGTTGCTGCAGTAGCAATCATGGGAGCTACAGTTAGTGCTCAGGAAGTAAGATTCGGAGCAAAAGCAGGTTATTCTTTATCAACTTTAAAGTTTAAAGACAATCAGGAGGTAGAAAGTACAGATCCAATGCATACGTTCTACGTAGGCGGTCTTGTGGAGTATAAAATGAGTGATAAGTTTGGACTTCAGGGAGAAGTTTTATACTCACCACTTGGAGGTAAAATCAGCGAAAAAGTTGAAGATCCGGATGATGTTGCTACTTTCATCAAAATTCAGAACAAAACTACTTTAGGTACTTTATTAATTCCTGTATCTGCAAAGTATTTTATTTCTGATAGTTTTTCTATTTCAGCAGGTGCAAGTTTTGGCGTAATCCTTTCTGCAAAATCAAAAACAGTTGCTGATTTAGGATTAGGAGTAATTCCAGGATTTGAAATTTCTGCAGATGACGAAAGAGATATCAAAGATAATATCAATACATTAAATATTGCTCCGTTTTTAGGTGCAGAGTTTGCTTTAGAAAACGGGATTTTCTTTGATGCAAGATATAACTATGGTGTTTCAAACCTTGCAAAAAATGCAGGAAATGCCAAATTAACCAACAGCTTTTTACAAGTTGGTGTAGGTTTTAAATTTGGAGGAAACTAATATTTAAAATCGAAAATACTCCTGAAAAGGTAGTTCTCGAAAATAAACAGTCCCAGTTTAGAAATCTAAATTGGGACTTTCTTATAAAGTTAATTGATAATTATCTGGATTTGTTGAATAATTCTGTAATAATTAATTTGATATTTTTAAATGTATTGGGAAAAACTTCACTTTCTATCTGTGCTTTATTTTTCCATGCTACCTCTGTAATACCCTCTTCTATTTGCGGCTTAGATGTGTCTTCACCGTCAAAGAACATTTCAAACCAATGGGTATACTTCAAAACCTGATCTCCGTTTCTTTCTGTGTAAATATGGTAGGTTGTATTGATAAAATCTTTTAACACGACATTTTTCAATCCTGTTTCTTCTTCAATTTCTCTTACGGCAGATTCTTCCCGAGACTCCCCTTTTTCCATTTTACCCTTCGGAAGATCCCATTTCCCAAGCCTTTTGATAAATAAAATTTCTCCTGAAGATTTATTTACAATTCCGCCCGCTGCTTCTATAATTCTGAAAAGTTTTTTAAATGACTCCCAAATTTCATCAATATTTTCTCCGTAAACATTCATTTCTGATGTTGAGGTATTCTGAAGAAGATCCAGCGCAATCTCAAAAGTGGTAAAATTTTCAAATGGAAGGATTTTCTCTAAGTTTTCGGGATTCTTAGATATTAATAATTTTTTTTCGTTCACAAAAACTTTATACATTTGTAAGAATTTAAATACAAAAATAAAAAATAAAAAATGAATTTAGAAGGACGAAAGATTATTGTCAATAAATCATCTAAAGACTTATCTGAACTGCTTAAATCTCCGGAAAATTACAAAGGATTTATGCCGGATGGTCTTCAGAAGTTTGAAACCAGAGAAGACGGCTTTAAATTCGGACTTCAGGGAATGCCGGAAATTGCTTTAAAAATTGACGAAGTTACCGACGAAAAGGCAGTTCTGAAATCAGCCAGCTCAAGTCTTGATTTTGCACTGACTGCAACATTAAAACCGCTGAACGAAAACCAGACAGAAGTTCAGATGCTTTTTGAAGGGAAATTCAACCCTTTTATCAAAATGATGGTAGAAAAGCCTCTTCAGAACTTTATCAATACTTTAACGGATAAGATTGAAGCTTATAAATAGTCTCAAAACCTTCATTTCTGAAGGTTTTTTTATGCAATAACTCCTGAACTGTGGTCGCAGAAACTTCCTGTGGCAGAAGACAGTATATTTATTTCGTTTCTGTATCTCAAAACGCCCATGAAAGCAAAAATCAGAGCTTCTTTGAAGTCAATAATTTCTTTTTGCGGAATCACGACCTGAGAAGAAGTTTTTATTTTAATTTTTTCAATCAAAAAGTTGTTGTACGTTCCACCACCTGTAAAAAGAACTTTTGAAAATTTAAATTTATTGAGAATTTCCGAAATCTGATGTGCAGCATGCTCAGTAAATGTCGCTAAAACATCCAAATGATCTTTACCATAAAGCAAAGGGAAAATCTCAGCATTACAAAATTCAATTCCTAAAGATTTCGGATAAGTTTGTGAATAAAAACTAATATCGTTAAGTTTTTCCAAAAGGTCGCAGTCAACAGTTCCCCTTCTTGCCAAATTACCGTTTTCATCAAATTTATGTCCCGCATTTTGTGCGAATTGATTTAAAACAATATTCACCGGGCAAATATCAAAAGCTATTCTTTCATTATTAAGCTTAAAAGAAATATTCGAAAATCCGCCCAAATTAACACAGGCATCATATTCTGCAAAAAGAAATTCATCACCAACCGGTACTAAAGGCGCGCCGTTTCCACCCATCAAAACATCCTGAGAACGAAAATCGTAGATAACAGGAAGTCCGGTCTCAAGCTTTATCGCCCGCCCGTCCCCAATCTGTAGTGTAAATTTCTTATAAGGTTGATGAAATACGGTATGACCATGGGAAGCAATAAGGTCAACTTTTTCTATATTATTTTTTGAAACGAATTTTTTCACTTCTTTACCAAGATAAAAACCGTATTCCGAATGCAGAGCCAGCAAATTCTGTGACGATAAATGAATTGCATTTCTCAGCTGATTTTCCAAAACTTCAGGATAAGAAACAGTTTCAGCCTTTAAAATAGTGAATTTCCATCCTGAATCTTCTTTCAGGAATCTGGCAAAGCAGATATCAAGACCGTCAAGACTTGTTCCCGACATTAAGCCGATTGCATTGATCATCACACTATGGTTTTGGCTGTGCCATTTTAGCTTTGCTGATATCCAGATCTCCCGAATTTTTATAAAACGTATATTCGGAAAAATCATCTTTGGCTGTCATTCCGTTGGCATGGACAAGTGTAGAACCATCTTCCATCGTGGCATAAACCGTATCTCTGGTGTAAATTCTTTTTCTTTTTTGATCCCAGAAAACACTTTGCGTAGCAAACCTCTGTCCGTCACTTGTCAGAATCTTAACATCACCTCTTGCTTCGTAAAACTGCTTATATTCAAAAATTTTGGCATATTTAGCCGTAATATTTCCAGGATTTTTAGGCTTTTTCTTGTCGAAAAACTCAATGCGCATACCTTTTTTAGCAAAAATATAAGGACTATCAATCAGCTCATATTTTTCAATAATCGGAGCGCTTGCCCGAAGTTTTACTAAGCCGGAATCTCTCTGGATGATTTTAGCATTGTAAATAATCTGCGACGGAAAATTTTTATCATCGTTTCCATTCAGTTTCGTCAGATCTTCTTCACAGGAGGTGAATATAAAAAATATAGCACAACTAAAAAGGTATGCTATATTTTTAAATGTTTTATCTGAAATAAATTTCATTATTAGTTGTAAAGAGATTTTCTAAACCATTTGTCTGCAAAGTTGAAACCAACTCTCACGTTTACAAAATTCTGATTGATAAGGTTATCCTTCAGAGTTCCTCTTTTTCCTACTTCAACACCAATTTCCAAACCGCTCATTCTGGTAATACTGCTGTTTTTGAAAGGAAGTAAAACTCCCGCAGAAACCCCGAACTTATTGATGCTGTTTCCGCTTAATTCAATGCTTCCTTTTTCATAGAAAGCTCCGTAACGGTAAACCACTCTCGAAAAATAACTTCTGAAGTTGTTGTAATTCGGCAAGTACCAACCTCCCGCAGAGATCCTGTAAGAATCTTTAAAATCAAAAGTATTTCCGAAATAGCTTACTGTTTCCCCTTTTTTGTAATCAATCTGTCCTGAAACAAACCATTGGTTTTCGCTACCGTACCCAACTCCTAAAGACGCCTGCAAAGGCAACAGGTTATTGGAGGTTGTATTTTTTCTTTCAATAACTGTCTCACCTGCTTTTACATCTACATCAGAATAATAATATGTACTGTTGATGTATTCATTCGTCATATCACTTGTATTCCCGAATGTTGCTGTAGCTCCGACAGTGAATTTTTTGTCTGTTCTTGTGTCTAATTTCTGATAACTTGTACCTAATGTAAAATTGAAATTCTTAATGCTGTTTTTAGTCTCATAACCGTTGATCAATTCGGCATTTGATGAGGTAAATTCATTCAGATCATAAAGATTTCCAAAGTAATAATTGGCACGTGCACCTACTGAAAATTCAGAATTAATTTTGTAAGAAACAGCAGCCTGAGCCGTATTCAATGTCCCGCTCCCTTTAAATCTGTTACCATATACAGTACCGTCTGATAATGTTTCGGTATGAATTATATCATAGCTTTTTGAGCTGTAGGGCTGATAAAGAAGTCCCATTTTCACTTTGGATGAAATAGGAAAAGCTAAAGCGATATTGGATAAATAAGTAGAATGTTTTGTAGATTTTGTATTGTTGTAGTTGGTTTTAAAGTAATTATTTTCATTAGTAGCTTCAAGTCTGATGCTTGTCAGATCAAAATTACTGTTATTTGCCGGGTTTCCGAAGTTAAAATTGCTTGTAAAGTCACTGATATAAGCAGTAGATATACCTCCCATGGAAGCAGTTTCAATCGTATTATCATATTTTACATCTCCAATTCCATAAACTGCGTAAGGAGAGTTGCTTAAACTCTGCGCGTTAAGGAAATATCCCACCGAAATGAATGATACTACAAAAATTTTTTTCATTCTAGATTTTTAAAATAATGCGCAAATATCTTAAATATTAATGAATTGTAAAAATTTACTGAGGTTAAAGTTTGTTAAGGGGAATTTGTTACGAATTTCTATAATGAATAGTGAATCAGCTTTGCTGTGAATAGTGAATTTCCAAGATCAATTAAATAGCAAATCATTTGATAAATTAACGATTGACTTGCAAAGCAAAATTGACTATTCAAAAAATATGCGTTCTAAAAATTCTTATCTTTGAAACATGAATTGGGAAAAAATTACCGGACAGCAAAATCTTAAAAAATTACTGAAAGACAGCATTACTGAAAACAGAGTGAGCCACGCCCAGCTTTTCATAGGAAAAGAAGGCTACGGAACACTGCCATTGGTTTTAGCATACGCTAAAGAGATTCTGATGAGTGAAAATGAGCATGCCGCATCCAAAGTCGAACATCTTAACCATCTTGATCTGCACTTTAGTTTCCCAGTTTTTACTGAGGGAAAAACTTCAGTAAGCAAAAACAGATTCGACGATTTCCGGGAAATGATTCTTCAATCTCCGTATGCAAGCTATGAGGATTGGTCTGCCTATCTGGAATCTGAAAACAAACAGCTTTTTATCTCTGCTGATGAGATTGATGAGCAAAATCAGAAATTTTCCCTTAAAAGCTTTGAAGGTGGTACAAAAATCCTGATTGTCTGGAGAGCTGATAAGATGAATATCGCAGCATCCAACAAATTTCTCAAATTTTTGGAAGAGCCGCCTGCAAAAACCCTCATTTTTCTTACAGCAGATTCTACAGATGATATTCTGCCTACCATTTTATCCAGAACTCAGATTATTGAAGTTCCGAGGATTTCAGATGAAGATCTTGAAGCTTACCTGAAAAAAAATACTGAAGCAGCAGAAGACAAAATCAAAGAAATCGTGCATCAGGCACAGGGAAATCTCAATGATGCATTACGATATTTAAAATCTGAAACTAAAAACCCTGAGTTTGAAAAATTATTTGTCCAGTGGGTTCGGGATGCTTTTATGGTCAAAAAGAAACCGGAATTTCTAAAAAATATTATTTTGTGGGCAAGGGAAATTGCAGGATGGAACAGAGAAAAACAGAAAAATTTTTTAGATTATGCTTCTGAAATTTTTAGGTTGGCATTGCTGCAGAATTATCAGTCTCAAAATCTGGTGTACAAAAAAATTGATGCCAACGGATTTAACTGGGAAGGATTTTCAAAATTTATCAGTGGAGCTAATATCATCAGTATTTTAGATGAGATCAGCACAGCAGACCTTCACTTGACCAGAAACGGAAATCCCAAAATAGTATGGACGGATTTAGGAATTAAATTATCCAGATACATCCATAAAAATTCTTAGTCTTTTTATCATTAATTATAATCTTGCGTTTTCTTTCTCAGAAAGCGCTTTTTTTATTTAATTATTTCATTTTGATCACGCTTAATATTATTAAAAATAAAAAATCAATCAATCGTTTGATTATATTGAAATATAATGTAACTTTGCACCCGTAAAACATCAATCTTATGATTTCAAAAGAAGAAAATATTTTATTTGCCGCCGAAAAACTCTTTGCTGAGAAGGGATTTCCCGGAACCTCGACAAGAGAAATATCAAAAGCCGCAAACGTTAATATTTCGATGATTTCTTATTATTTCGGATCTAAAGAAAAATTGTATGAGAAACTTGTAGAGTACAGAACCAACGAAGGACAGTTTTTCGCCAAAGATATTTTAGAAAGAACAGATATTGATGAAGGGCAGAAAATGATGATTATCGTAGATAAATTTGCAAGCCGTATCCGTGAGCAAAAATATTTCTACAGAATTATGCAACGCGAACAGCTTTATAGCGAAAATCCTCAGATCGTAAAATCTTTAAAAGACACCAAAATAAGTTTCCTTAATACCTATTCTAAAATATTAGAAAGCGGAATCCGCAAAGGAGTTTTCACTAAAAACCCACCGATATATCTTCTCCACTCCACGATCAGCGGAACACTTTTCTACGCTTCCAACTCAAAGGAAATGTACAAAGAGTTTCTTAAAAACAGCGAAGAAGAAGATTTGTTTGAAAAAAATTACTACAACGAACTCACACAACATATCAAACATATTTTAAAAGACCTTTTAGGTTATGAAGAGAATAAATAATTCAGTCATTGCACTGCTTTTTTGGGGAGCAATGTCTTTTTTTCAGGCGCAGGAAGTAAAACAGCTAAGTCTTGATGAAGCAGTACAGCTTGGAATAATGAACAGCAAAAGTCTAAAAATTGATGCTGCAAAAATTGAAGAAGCTACAGCAGATCTTCTGGAAGCTAAAAACAGACAGCTTCCGGAGCTGAAAGTTTCGGGAAGTTATATGTATCTGCCTTTGAAGCCAACTATTGATCTGAAAATCCCTGGTGTTTCCACAGAAGGCGGACCGGAAGTTCATCAGGTAGCATTTGGATCTGCCAATCTGAGCGTTCCGCTTTATAGTGGCGGAAGAATTAAATACGGCATTCAGTCTGCAAAATATCTTGTAGAAGCTTCTAAACTGAATACAGAGAATGATAAAATAGCCATTGCTTATAATATTGCACAGGCATACAACAATTTGTTTAAGGCCAATCAGGCAATTAAAGTACTGGAAGAAAATCTTACTGCATCACAAAAAAGAGATGAGACTTTTCTTAAACTGGAAAACAATGGCGTTATCGCCAGAAATGACCGCCTGAAAGCTAATCTTCAGACTTCCAATATTGAGCTGCAGCTTTTAGAAGCTAAAAACAACTACAATATTGCCAATATCAATATGGATTTGCTTTTGGGACTTCCCGAAACTACAGAATTAAAGGTTGACGAGAATTATATTGATGAAATTTCAGATTTAAAACCCGTCAATTACTATCTTACTGAAGCACAGCAAAACCGTAAAGATCTTCAGGCACTTGACCAGCAAAAAAAAGCAGCCGAATTGGGAACAAAAGCAGCAAAAGCTGAAAATTTACCTTCGATTGCATTAACAGGAGGCTATGTTGCAGCAGATATTCCGAAGTTTTTCACAGTTTATAATGCAGTGAATTTTGGTGTGGGCATTTCGTACAACTTATCAAATGTTTGGAAAAAGAACTCCTCTCTACAACAGTCGAAGGCAAGAGAAATGCAGCTATCTGCAACCAATGATCTATTGAACGACAATATTAAATTAGAAGTTAACAAAGAATATCAAAATTCAGATTATTCAAGAAAAAGAATTGCCGTCTTTGAGAAATCAGCCGAACAGGCTAATGAAAACTACAGAATTACAAAAAATAAATACGACAACGGTCTTGCAACAATGACCGAACTTCTGGATGCTGATGCTGCCAAAATTTCAGCCAATGTAGGCGTAATCAATGCAAAAGCCGATGCAGCTCTTGCTTACAGAAAGCTTTTACAGACCACAGGAACATTAACTATCAAATAATAAACAAAGAATATCATCCAAAATGGAAAATAACAATACAAGCAATATTGAACCTAAAAAGAAAAAGAGTTTAGTTTTTCCCATTATTTTAGCTGCAGTTCTCATTGGAGGCGGTATTTTCGGATACAGATCTTATACATACAGCCAATATCATGAGGAAACCGATGATGCACAGATTACCTCCAACATGAATCCTGTAATATCAAAAATATCAGGATATGTGGCAGAAGTAAAAGTAAAAGACAATCAATTTGTAAAAAAAGGAGACACTTTGGTCATTTTAGACAATAAAGATCAAAAAATGGCTTTGGAACAGGCTCTTGCCGCTTTGGGAACAGCAAAAAGCAATATTTCATCTGCACAGTCTGCTACCAATGCCACTTCAAAAAACATCAGCAGTTCTGAAGCAGCCGTAAAAACTGCCAACGCACAGATTGAAGCTGCTAAAGTTAACGTCTGGAAAACTTCTCAGGATCTAAAAAGATATGAAATTTTAGTAAAAGACCATTCTATCACCCAACAGCAATACGAACAGGCTTTAGCAGCAAAACAATCCGCAGACAAACAACTGCAGGTACTGGTAGATCAGAAAAATCAAATTGCACAGCAAACCAATATTGCATCTTCGCAAACTGCAGCAAGCACTCAGCAGATCTCTGTTGCCAGTTCTATAGCAAAACAAAGAGAAGTAGATGTAGAAAATGCAAGACTGAATCTTTCTTACACAGTAATTTTAGCTCCGGAAGACGGTTTCGTAGGAAAAGTTCCTATTCAGGCGGGACAATTCTTACAGGCTGGTTCACAGCTTTTTTCACTCATCAAAAACGATCAGAAATGGGTAGTTGCCAATTTTAAAGAAACCCAAGTTGCAAAAATGGCAGAAGGTCAGAAAGTTCATATTGAAATTGATGCTTTTCCTGGTAAAGATTTTGAAGGAAGAGTAAGCTCTTTTTCTCCGGCAACAGGTTCTACATTTTCTATTCTTCCTCCGGATAATGCAAGCGGAAACTTTGTGAAAGTCGTACAGCGGCTTCCGGTGAAAATTGATTTTGTAAACTTAGACAAAACAATTGTTCAAAAACTGAGAACAGGAATGAATGTAAAAGCAGAAGTTTCTTTAAAATAATATTGAATAGCGAATTGTCAGTTTTCCTGAATCATATCAATTATAATCGAAATGAATTGATGGTATTCTGGAAATATAGCAGTAAAATTAGCCCTAAAGTTGATTGACCACTGACAATTTACTTTTTACATTGTAAAAAACTATGCAGGATTCATTAGTAGAATACGGAGCACGGCGGGTAATCATTACGATTACTGCCATTCTATGTGCTTTGCTTGAAATTGTAGACTCAACCATCGTCAATGTTGCGCTGAATGAGATGAAAGGAAATCTTGGTGCTACTCTATCTGAAGTAGGCTGGGTAATTACAGCATATGCTATTGGTAACGTCATCATTGTTCCTATGACGAGCTGGCTTTCTCAGCAGTTTGGAAGACGGAATTACTTTGCGGCTTCCATTATGATATTTACTTTATTTTCATTTTTGTGCGGTAATGCGACCAATATCTGGGAACTTGTTTTCTTCAGACTGATGCAGGGAATTGGAGGCGGAGCTCTGCTTGTCACTTCACAGACTATTATCACCGAATCTTATCCGGTTGAAAAACGCAGCATGGCTCAGGCGATTTATGGTTTAGGAGTAATTATTGGTCCTACTCTTGGTCCGCCATTGGGAGGATATATCGTAGACAATTACAGCTGGCCATATATTTTCTATATTAATATTCCGATTGGAATTGCAGCAACTTTAATGACACTACAGTTTGTAAAAAGTCCGAAATTTTCTGAAAAAAGAAAAGTTTCTGATGTTGACTGGCTCGGTATTATGTTGTTGGCATTAACGGTAGGATCTCTTCAGTTTATTCTGGAAAGAGGACACGAAGAAGATTGGTTTGAAAGCGGAATGATCGTAACATTTACAGCAACTGCAGTTATAGGATTTATTTTATTTCTGTGGCGTGAGCTTACCTTTAAATATCCGATTGTAGAATTAAGAGTCTTAAAAAACGGAAACCTCAGAATCGGAACCGTAATGTCTTTCGTTTTAGGTTTTGGTTTGTACGGTTCCACTTTCATAGTTCCTTTGTATACTCAAAGTATTTTAGGGTGGACGGCGTTGCAATCAGGAGCTTTAATGATCCCTGCCGCTCTCACAACAGCTTTTATGATGCCGATTATCGGAAGATTATTATCAAAAGGAGCGAAACAGCAGATTTTAGTTTCATTAGGATTACTTATATTTTTCATTTACAGCTTTTGGGGATATAAAATTCTTACTCCCGACACCAGTAAAGATGCATTTTTCTGGATGCTGATTGTGCGGGGAATGGGATTAGGATTACTGTTTATTCCTATAACATCACTTTCCTTAAGTACATTAAAAGGACAGGAAATCGGACAGGGCGCCGCATTTACGGGAATGATGAGACAATTGGGTGGTTCTTTCGGAATTGCTGCAATTACAACCTTCATTGCTAATGCGAGCCAAAAATACAGGGTGAATCTCATCAGTCATTTAGACTCCAATGACTTTGATGTACAACAAAGGCTGCAGGGCTTAAAAGCCAGTTTCATAGCAAAAGGAATGACTCCCGATGCCGCAATGAATGCTGCTTATAAAATCCTTGACCTGAATGTCACCAAACAGGCAACCGTTCTATCTTATATGGATGTTTTCCTCTATCTCGGTGTAGCGTTTTTAATTTGTATTCCGTTTATTTTATTTATAAGAGAAAGGAAAAGCAAAGAAAAAATAGATTTGAGCGAAGCATTACATTAAACATCAGCCTCTGAAAATTTTCGGAGGTTTTTTGTTTATTTATAAGCTTCAAAACTCATTGAAAAGCATAAAAAAACAGCTTACTATTTTAGTAAGCTGTTTAAGTAATCAGTAGACCCACAGGGATTCGAACCCCAGATGACTGAACCAAAATCAGTAGTGTTACCGCTACACCATGGGTCTCTGTTTGTTTTGTGGTGCAAATATACAGCGTTTTTGTTTATTTGCAAATACTTTTAAAACTTTTTTTTAAATTTACTCAGAATTTATAAGGCTTACAACGTGAAAATCGACTTCAATAATCTCAAAATTAATCAATTAAATCCCGAAAATAAATTTCAAAAAAAAATCATTTTTTTTTTAGAAGAATGGTTGTCTCACACGGAAAAAGTCAAAATTCAGACATCCGGCTCTACCGGAACACCCAAGATTTTTGAAATTGAAAAAAGCAGAATGCTTAGTTCCGCAAAAATGACCTGTGATTTTTTAGATTTAAAAAAAGAAAATTCAGCTTTGCTGTGTCTTCCTATTGAATATATCTCAGGAAAAATGATGATCGCAAGAGCTTTTGAAAGAAAACTTATACTGATAACGAAAGAACCTTCCACAAATCCGCTGCAGGAAATTAATGATTTCATTGATTTCTGCGCAATGACTCCTTTGCAAGTAGAAAACTCCTTAAACAAAATTCACTGGATTAAAAATTTAATTATTGGCGGAGCTTCTGTTTCAGAATCATTAAAGAAAAAAATCTCTCAAACTCTCATAAACTCCAACTCATTAACCCGAATTTTTGAAACTTACGGAATGTCTGAAACGCTTTCTCATATTGCATTAAAACAACTTTACCCGGTACAGGAAGAGTTTTTTACAATTTTGGATGGCGTTAAAATCTCTACGGATGACAGAAAATGTCTTACAATTTCTGCCCCGAAACTCAACCCGGAAGTTCTGCAAACGAACGATATTGTAGAATTAATCAGCGAAAAACAATTCAGGTTTTTAGGACGGTACGATAACGTCATCAATTCCGGAGGCGTAAAAATTTTTGCTGAAGAACTCGAAAATTTAGTTAAAAGAAATATTGACAGAGATTTAATATTTATCGGAAAGCCAGATGAAAAATTGGGCGAAAAACTGACTCTGGTTATTGAGGGTATTGCAACTGAAGAAATCAATAATCATCTTTCTCAGATTAATTATGAAAGTAAATTTCATATTCCAAAAGAAATTCTATTTTTAGAAAAATTTCCCAGATCAGAAAACGGAAAAGTTTTAAGACGAGAAGTTTTAAAATTAATTTAAAAGACATTTCCCATTTTAGCATGAAAAAATTCCAACACGAACTTTCTTATAAAACCTCACGAAGCAGCGGAAGCGGCGGGCAAAACGTAAACAAAGTAGAAACTTCTGTAACCGTCATGTGGAAGATAGAAGATTCTGCTGTTTTTACCGAGACTGAAAAAGAAAGAATTTTTTTCAAGCTTAAAAACAGAATAAATTCCGAAGGCATTTTACAATTCACCGTTTCAGAAAGCAGAACCCAGCTGCAGAACAAAAAAATTGCAGCCGAAAAAATTCAGGAAATTGTAAATCTTGCATTGATTATTCCCAAAAAAAGAATTGCCACCAAACCGGGTAAAGGAAAAATTGAAAAACGTCTGGAAAATAAAAAGAAAATTTCCGAGAAAAAAGAAAACAGAAAATTCAGATATTAAATCCCCTTATTTAGAGAAAAACTCTATTTTTGCAAAAAAAATTTAATAATGCTTAAAAAACTAATAATTGCAGGAGTTATTTTCGCTCCTTTTCTTTTTTCAGCACAGGATACAGAAGTGAAAGTTTCGGAATCTAAGGTTGCAATCATTCCTTCGGTAGGATATGCGTGGAGACTTGCTAAAATGCCTTCAGGAATCTCAAAAGATACAAGAGATTATCTGAAAGGACTGAAAAGCGGTGTAGATGTAGGCGTTTCTGCGTATTACCTTATCAAAGGAAATGCTGGTGTCGGATTAAAATATTCAGGATATTTTGCCTCAAGCAACGGAAGAATTACCGTACAGGATAGTAACGGGCAAACGGTCGGAGGATTTGTAAGTACAGAAGATCAGATTCACTTTATAGGAGCTGCTTATATGTTTTCAAACTTCAGCAGCGACACAAAGCACAAACTATTTTATGACGTTGCATTAGGAGTTATTACTTATAATACTACAACCGGCAACATCAAAGGAACAGGATCAAATTTAGGTGCTGAAATCAACTTTGCTTATCAATATGCCATTACCAACAATATATTTATAGGACCAAAAATCGGAATGACCGGAGGTACTTTAAGTAAAATGAAACTGAACGGAACAACGGTAGATTTAGGAGATGAAAAAGAAGGTTTAACAAGACTTTCTTTGAGCGCAGCCGCTACTTTCCGTTTTTAAATTTTATCTTTGCAAAAAATAAAATAATGAGCAAGCCGATTACCGAGTTTATAGAAAAATATTATCTGCACTTCAATGCAGCTGCTTTGGTAGACGCATCAAAAGGATACGTTGCCCACCTTAAAGACGGCGGAAAGATGATGATTACTCTTGCAGGAGCAATGTCTACAGCAGAATTAGGAAAAATTTTAGCAGAAATGATCCGTCAGGGAAAAGTTGATTTTATTTCCTGCACAGGAGCCAATCTTGAAGAAGATCTGATGAATCTTGTCGCTCATTCTCATTATGAAAGAGTTCCTCATTACAGAGATCTGACAGCTCAGGATGAATGGGATCTTTTAGAAAGAGGCTTAAACAGAGTAACTGATACGTGTATCCCTGAAGAAGAAGCTTTCAGAAGACTGCAGAAACACATTGTAGAAATCTGGAAAGATGCCGAAGCTAAAGGTGAAAGATATTTCCCGCACGAGTTTATGTATAAAATGATTCTTTCCGGAGTTTTGGAACAGTATTATGAAATTCCGAGAGAAAACTCGTGGATGATTGCTGCAGCTGAGAAAAATTTACCGATTGTAGTTCCGGGATGGGAAGATTCTACGATGGGAAATATTTTTGCTTCTTACTGCATTAAAGGTGAGCTGAAAGCAACCACTATGAAATCAGGAATTGAATACATGACTTATCTTGCAGACTGGTATACCAAAAATTCCGCAGGAAAAGGTGTAGGATTTTTCCAGATCGGTGGTGGAATTGCAGGAGATTTCCCAATCTGCGTAGTTCCGATGCTGTATCAGGATATGGAAATGCATGACATTCCTTTCTGGTCTTATTTCTGCCAGATTTCAGACTCTACAACATCTTACGGTTCGTATTCGGGTGCTGTTCCTAATGAAAAAATTACCTGGGGAAAATTAGACATCACAACCCCAAAATTCATTGTTGAAAGTGACGCTACCATTTGTGCTCCTTTAATGTTTTCATATATTTTAGAAAATGCATAGACACTATTAAGTAAATTATTTTACTCAATATATTTAAGGAAGTTACCATTGATTTTTTTCAGTGGTAACTTTTTTTATTGCGATAAAAGCTTAAATTAGTCCTAAATTATACACAAATGATTTTAGATTTGTTATTTCCCAACCGCTGTCTGGAATGCAACCGGATTATCGAAAGCGAATCATTGGTTTGCCCTGTCTGTTTCAGCCAGATTCAATTTGCTTATCATGACTTTTTATCTAAAAATTCATTAAAAGAAAGATGTAAATTACTCTTTCCGCTGGAAAATGCTTTTGCACTGATGGAATTTGAAAAAGAAAGCCTTAGCCGCAAAATTATTCATGAATTAAAATATAAAAGCAGAGAAAAAGCGGGAAAGATCTTAGCAGAATGGACTACAGAATATCTTGATTTTAAAGACGAGAAGCCAGACTTACTGGTTACCGTTCCACTGCATCCCAGGAAAACAAAAGAGAGAGGATATAATCAGCTTCACCTTTTTACCGAACAGCTTTCTGAATCATATCAAATCCCTTTTGATCATACTTTAATCAAACGAAATTATTATTCATCAGCACAGGCTCTCAAAGACAAGAAACGCAGGCTCGAAAACCAAAATACATTTTCGGTCACCAAAACAATCGAAGACACTCATATACTGCTTATTGATGATGTATTTACAACAGGAAACACGCTGGCTTCCGTTGCATGGGAAATTTTAAAGAAAGGAAATAATAAGATAAGCATCTTGGTTATGGCAATGGATATTTAATGAAATAAAAAAGCTGTCCTTGTAGACAGCTTTTAATTCTTATCATTTGAAAGGGTTACTCCACTTCTTATTGGTATAAACATCTGTTCCGGATAGTGTTTTCAGAAATGCTACAACCGCATTTACTTCTGTCGCAGTAAGATTTAATTTTTGTCCGTTTCCGTTTGGTCTTAGGCGCGGATCTAAATTTGTATTTCCGGGAGCAATATTGATATTTCCGTAATGTCCGATTACCTGTTGTAATGTAGTGAAAGCTCCGGTATGCATAAACTGTCCGTTTTCTATACCATTAGGGTTGGTTATATTTCTCAAACTTGGCGCTCGGGTATTTGTAATATCAATGCCGATTCCACTGATATTTCCGATGATTCCGTTGTTTCTTGAATTAGGGTCAATATCAAATTCAGGCGCACCATGACAGCCGGCACAGCCCAAACCGCCGCCGGTTCTGCTTCCTGCAGCATCAAAAACAGGAGGTGATAAAAACAAATTTTTACCCTGATTTTCCTGTGCTGTAAAATTTGGAAAAGACTGCTGGTCATTAGCGCTTACTGCTCTGCCTGCATCATATTTAGAATCAAAAGACTGTATACTTCTGATGAACTGCGCCAAAGCACTCTGAACTCTTGCTTGGGTAACTGCAGCATCACCATAAACAAATTTGAACATTTCCTGATAATATTTTAAATTTTGAAGTTTTGCAATCAAATCCTGAAAGTTACCGTCTCCATTAGTTCCGCTAAAACCCATTTCAATATGATCCTGAATTGGAAAAGTCGTTTGTGCTTCCAGAGTCGCTGCTCTCTCGTCCCAGAAAAACTTTGCTTCGTTTCCAAATCTTGCGTTGACTAGTCTCATAGAATGTCTTCCGGTAGTTCCGTTTACACCCACGCTTGCCACAACGTTATCTCCAAAAGCCAATTCCTGCTTATGACAGCTTGAACACGAGATAGTATTATTCTTAGAAAGATTTTTGTCGTAAAACAACATTCTTCCCAAAGTAGCTCCTTTATCGGTAATAGGATTACCTGCGGAATTATCTCTTGTTATATAATTGGGTTTCGTCTGGTTGGCGTAATTTTCAAGACTGCTAAGGTTGATATTAGAACCGAAAGCCGCCAAAATTCCCGGATATTCATCTGAAACAGGCGTTCCTTCATAAACATCGTCTCCGGAACAGGAATACAAAACTGCTGCAACAGCGAGAACAGGAACAATAAGTGTTCTTATCATTTTTTTCATAAAGAGGTTTTTAAGTTTTATTAGGTTAGTATTTTTTCAGATTTTTAAATTGACTTAACGAGGTGGCTTACCTGGTCGATTAAACAAGTTTTCAAACTCATCAATAAGATGATCAAAATCCTGCAACTGATCGGGATAGCAAATTTTTCTGATATCCTGAAAGTGTTCAAAATTGATTTTCTCTGTTTCCATACTTATTTTTCCGATCTGCTGAACCAGAGAATCTTCTTTTTTCTGATTTTTATTTTTTAATAATGAATAATACTGCGTTTTCATATCCATCATTTCGTGTTCTTTTTCTCTAATCTGCATTCTGTGCTGTTCAATCAGTCCGTCATACTGCTGTACCTGTTTTTCATCAAAATGCAGCCGTTGTATAATGAGATCTCGCGGACCAGAATGATGCGGAGGTTTTCGCGTAAGCATGAAGATCACCAACAGAAGATTGGAAATCAGCAAACCGACAATCATAAAAATATAAAACCTGTTCTTAGTCATAAGAAAAAGTATTTTCTGGTTTCATCATAAACAAAGTTTCAAAATCTGATCTTGAAGAGTCTTTTGTATTTTGAATAAGTTTAATATTAAAACTGATCAGAATAACAATAACTGCTGCAGCTGCGAAAATCCATTTTGGAGAAACTACATCTTTCCTATGATTCTCAATTTTACTGAGAATTTTTTCATATAATTCTGAAGGGGCTTCCACTTTCTGAATTTTTTCTAATAGCTGCAACTGATCTTCCATTACATACTTAGACGAGTTATTTTTCATATTCCTTCTGTTGATTTAGTTTTTGGATAAGATTTTTTTTGGCGCGCTGAAAAAGAGATTCCACAGCTTTTTGACTCACATTCATGATTTCAGCGGTTTCCTGCTGAGAATTCCCTTCAATTTTCAGTAAGATAACTGCTGTTTTCTGATCATTCGGAAGCATATTAATAAAGCTGAAAATTTTCATCACTTCCTCCTTCTGTTCCAGAACAACACCTGGATGATTAAAATCTACCGGTTCGTACTGCCTGTTTTCAGAATCATCTTTAAACAAACCAAAAAAAGATTTTTTATTTGAGTTTTTGGATTTTATGTAATCCAAAGAAGTATTAATCGTGATACGATAAATCCATGTTTTTAGAGATGACTCATTTTTGAAGCCATCTATTTTTTGTGATATTTTCACAAAAACATCCTGAGTTATTTCTTCTGCATCTTCTGTATTCTGGGTGTACTGCAAAGCAAGATTATACACCATTTTCTGATACTGATAAAAAATAAACTCGAAATTCATATTTCGGTTTTCATTACAGTCACTTTTTTAATTAGACGAAAAAAAATATTTTTTCCTTCGCTTTTTTAAAAATTAGTTTCCGTAAATTTAGCAGAATTTAGAATGCAAAATTATTTGAGGAAAAATAATTTATCGCTGTAATTTTTCGCCGTAGCTGAGATCTCCGGCATCGCCCAATCCTGGAGTGATATATCCTTTGGAAGTAAGATTTTCATCAATAGCTCCAACCCAAATCTTTGCGTTTGGGTACGCTTTTTCGATGGTTTCAACACCTTGTCTCGAAGCAATAGCAGCAACAATATGAAGTTGTGTTGGTTTTCCATTTGTTAAAAGATCTTTGATGGCTTCAATAAGAGAAGCTCCGGTTGCCAACATAGGATCGGCAACGATTAAAGGTCTGCCTTCGATATTCGGACACGTTAAATAATCCTGTTTAATAGAAAAATAATCGTTGGCATCGTGTTTTCTGTAAGCGGCAACAAATCCGCAATCTGCTTTATCAAGATAATTCAAAATTCCTTCAAACAAAGGAACTCCGGCTCTCAAAATGGTGGTAATCACAGGCTGAACCGCAATTTCCTTCACTTTAATCGTATCCAGAGGTGTCTGAATTTCAATTTCTTTCTGCTCCAGTGTTTTGCTGATCTCGAAAGCAGCAATTTCGCCGATTCTTTCCATATTTCTGCGGAATCTCATACGATCTTGCTGGATTTCTACGTTTCTAAGTTCATTGATCCAGGAATTAACTAAAGAAAATTGTTCTGATAAAACGATGGTGTTCATTATTTTGAAAAGCTTTTAGCTAAAGTATAAAATTTAATTAAGAATAAAATCCCTCTCAGGAAAATCTGAAAGGGATTATAATTTATTTTTGTCTGAAATACACTTCGATAGGAACTCCGGTAAACCCGAACTCTTTTCTCAGCTGGTTTTCAGTAAATCTTTTGTATGGTTCTTTTACATACTGAGGTAAATTGCAGAAGAATACAAACTGTGGTGACGGCGTTGGAAGCTGTACGCAATATTTAATCTTGATATATTTGCCTTTGTTTGCAGGTGGCGGTGTTGCTTCAAAAATCGGAAGCATCACTTCATTCAGTTTTGAAGTTTTGATTTTTTTCTTACGGTCTTCATAAACAGTCATTGCCGTTTCTACTACTTTTAAAATTCTCTGCTTTGTAAGTGCAGAAACAAAAAGAATTGGAATATCACTGAACTGACCGATTTTATCTTTAATAGATTTTTCAAAATCCCTTACTGTATTCGTAGTTTTATCTTCAACCAAATCCCATTTATTAACCACAATCACGATACCTTTTCTGTTTTTCTGAGCCAGACCGAAAATATTCATATCCTGTGACTCCCATCCCAAAGTAGCATCTACCATGATAATTACCACATCAGAATATTCAATAGAACGGATCGAACGCATTACGGAATAAAATTCAAGATCTTCCGAAACTTTAGATTTCCTTCTCATTCCCGCGGTATCTACCAACACAAATTCGTGTCCGAATTTATTATATAAAGTCTGAATACTGTCTCTGGTAGTTCCTGCAACATCGGTTACGATATTACGGTCTTTATCAAGCAGAGCATTGGTAAGTGTTGATTTTCCTACGTTAGGACGACCTGCAATTGTAATTTTCGGAAGCCCTTCAAAAGGATCTTTATATTCTGTAGTAGGGAAATCTTTCACCACATCATCCAGCAATTCTCCGGTTCCGCTTCCTGTTGCAGATGATAATGTATAATATTTTTCTATTCCAAGCTGATAAAATTCTGTAGCATCCAGCTCTTCTTTAGAAGAATCTACTTTGTTGACCACAATATACACCGGCTTGTTTGACCTTCTCAGCATCTCATGAATTTCATAATCTGTATCTGTAAGACCTTCTTCCACATTCAGCATGAAAATAATTGAAGTTGCCTCATCTACGGCAAGCTGTACCTGTTTTGAAATTTCGCCCTGAAATACATCATCATTATTTACATCATAACCACCGGTATCAATAACGGTAAATTCTACTCCGATCCAGTCAGATTTTCCGTAATGACGGTCTCTGGTAACACCTGCAGTAGAATCTACAATAGCTTCTCTCCTTTCTAGCAAACGATTAAATAACGTGGATTTTCCTACGTTGGGACGCCCAACAATGGCAACAATATTTGACATAAAATTTGTTTCTTTTAGACAAAAAATAAAAGAAAACAATCTAAGAGATTTTCTTAAAAATCTTTAAACCGCTAATTTCCAAATCTTTTGCCGTACTTATTAAGAATGGGTTACTTCGTCTTTCGAAGCCCAAAATTTTTTGCAAAGATAAGTCTTTATTGTCTATAATGCATAAAAATGATTTTTGTAATTAAATATAAACTCAAAAGCCACTATTTTTTTGTACTTTTAATTGATTAAAAATTATTAGGATTAAGATGCAATTGCAATAAATGAAAAATAAAAATTCCCTATGAAAAAAATTCTTGTCGTACTACTGGTTGCTTTCATTATGATTCAGTTTTTCCCGATTGATAAAACAAATAAACCTGTAAATCCCGGAATGGATTTTTTGAAAATAAAAAAAACTTCTCCAGAGATTTCAAAACTAATCAGTAACTCTTGCTACGACTGCCATTCGGATGAAACGAAATACCCGTGGTATTCCAGCATTGCACCCGTATCCTGGTGGCTTAAAAATCATGTGGATGAAGGCAGAAAACATCTTAATTTTTCCATTTTTGCAACCTACGAACCCAAAAGACAGATTCACAAAATGGAGGAATGCGTAGAAATGCTGGAAAAACATGAGATGCCTCTAGAATCATATTATCTAGGACATCAGGATGCAAAAATAACCGATGCCGAAAGACAAGAACTCATACAATATTTCAAAAGAGAAATAGAAGAAACCAAAATTAAAATGAAATAATCTATGCCGGAAAAATGGGAAGAAAAACATATCGTTTTCTACGATGGAGAGTGCGGATTCTGTAACTTTTGGGTACAGTGGATTTTAGAGCGCGATAAAAATGATGAATTTATGTTTGCTTCATTACAGTCAGATTTCGGACAGCGATTTCTAAAGGAGCGAGGCTTAGATACAAATGAACTTAGCACATTGTACCTTTGGAAACCTCATCATTATTATCTTGTAAAATCTAAAGCTGTTCTTAAAATTGCCAATTTGCTGGGCGGAATTTTTAAAATTTCTTCTGTTGCCAATTTATTTCCCAGAATAATCACCGACAGTATTTACGATAAAATCTCAAAAAACAGAATGAAGCTTGCCAGCCAGAAATGTTTTTTGCCGGATCAGCATCAAAAAAAGAAATTTATAGAGATATAAATTAACTCCAGGTTATTAAAATTAAAATGCCCCAATTTCGGGGGCATTTTTTTTTATTTGTATTTTATTACTGATTAAGTGACCAAACCGAATAGCTTTTCGGCGGACACTGAATTTTCACCCATTTGTCTCCCTGAGTAGTCGGATGCCAGTTGGAGTGTCCTGTAAAATCTTTAATCTGCTGATTGCTCCAGTTGGTTTGAATCCATCTTTCCTGCCAGTTTGTTGAATTGTTGATATAAACAACCAGACCCGGATTTCCGTTGTAACCGTTACGTCTAGCAATATACTCGTCATTATCCGTGTAAAGAATAGAAGTATTCCCTGTTGCTTTATTATTATGAATCCATATCAGGTTATTCAGTCTTTCTTTATTCAGCCACTCTTCATAATCTCTGTAAAAAATGGTAGGATAACCTTCGTGCGTTAAGATATAAGCATACGCCAGCATTTTGTTCCAGATAATATCCGTATCATGATTGGCTACAAATGTTACTGCTTTAAACGGATTCCTTTTCCACATCATATCGTCATTTAATATATTCAGGTTTCCGTTATCAAATGCCTCGTCCATCTTATAATATGCTGCAAAATCAAATACAGAGCTGTTAGCATTATTTGCCCACCATTCCAATGTATTCACATTTGAATCCCACAATTCTCCCACGGAAAATCCTCCGATATTAGAATTCCATGTATTGACCACCCATGGTCCGAAACCTTTCACATAATCAAATCTCCAACCGTCAAATTTCATCACGCTTTTATAATACTTTCCTACAGAATCTTCCCTTCCCCACAACCAGCTCTGCACATAAGGATTAGCATGACACAAATCCGGAAAACCACCAAAAGCCCCCTCGTCATTATTTCCGTATGAGTTTTTATAAAAATCATTGTAATTTCTGGTAAACTTCCCTGAAGCTACGCCAGAAAAATTTGTCCATGTATTGGTTCCGGTAAAAGGATTGGCTTCAGACTGTCCTCCGCTGTTATGGTTGAGTACAATATCAGCATACACCTGCATATTTTCCTCATGAGCCTTTGAAATCAATGCTTCAAGTTCAGATCGGGATCCAAAACGTGTTTCAACAGTTCCATTTTGGTTGTATTCTCCAAAATCATAATAATCTGTAGGATCATATCCCATTGAGTATGGACCATTTTGCGCTTTTGATACAGGAGGAAGCCATAATGCACTAATTCCGGCATTTGACCAGTCTGTAAGTTTCCCACTTACTGTATTCCACCAGTTTCCGCCTGCTGGAACATCCCAATAAAAGCCCTGCATTAAAACTCCGCCACCCGGTCCTGCTACAAATTTTCCGTTGAGGTTTCCTCCTGTACTAAAAGGTCGCCCATCGTGATTGGTAACATTTACTATCTTGTCATGAACTTCTAATTGATTCGAAGTTTTATCAACCAATTCGTCATTCTGACAAGAAGACACTAAAACTAGCATCAATACAGACGCTAAAAAATGTAATTTTTTCATTAAATATTTTTTTGAATTAGTTTATAAATTGCAATTTTAATAAATTATATTCAATAAATACAACTTTTAAATGAAAATATAAATACTTAAAGTTATTTAAATTAAATAATTTATATTATGTTAAATTTAAATTAAATAAAATTTTATCCCTCGTTAATCTGTCCTGATCAGAACTTATATTATGATAGCAATGTTCATATATAAAAAAAATTTTCGGGTGTTTTTTTATTAATCCATATATTTGCATTACTATGGAATACAATACCCAAAAAACACATCTTAATATGCCGGAATACGGCAGAATTATACAGCAGCTGGTTGAGCGTTGCAAAGAAGTTTCAGACAAAGGACAAAGAAACGAAATGGCAATGGCAATCATTGATTTTATGGGTCAGAGAAACCCACAGCTACGTGACGAAGAAAATTACAAACATAAACTTTGGGATCATCTTTACATTCTTGCCAATTATGATCTGGATGTAGACTCTCCCTACCCTTTTCCTACAAAGGAAGAACTGGAAGAAAAGCCTAAAAGAATGGAGTATCCAAAACTTCAGGGTGATTTTAAGTTTTACGGAAAAAGTATTCTTCAGCTAATCGAAAAAGCAATTGAACTTGAAGCAGGTGACGAGAAAGAAGCCTTAATAGAGGTAATTGCCAACAATATGAAGAAATCTTATAATGTTTATAACAAAGAGCACGTTACGGATGATGTGATTTTCCGACATTTAAAGGAGCTTTCGCAAAACAGATTAGACCTCACAGGAATTGACAGCCTGGAGAAAAGTAAAATCTACTACGCCAACAATGCCAACAGGAATAACAACAATAATAAAAACTCAAACAACAGAAATCAGCCTGCTAAAAGAAGATTTAATAATAACAATCACAAGAACAGAAGATAATAATGAGTGGAACATTTCAAATAAGAGGAGGGAAAAGACTGCAAGGTGAAATCACTCCACAAGGAGCAAAAAATGAAGCGCTTCAGATTTTATGTGCAGTTTTACTGACAGATGAAGAGGTAAGAATAAAAAATATTCCTGATATCCATGATGTCAACAGACTTATTGAAATTTTAGGTGATTTTGGTGTGAAAGTTACCAAAAATGCTCATGGAGATTATACTTTCAAATCAGATAAAGTCAATTTTGATTATATAAAATCTAAAGAATTTAAAAAAGACGGCGCAAAACTGAGAGGATCTATCATGCTGATGGGTCCAATGCTTGCTCGTTACGGCGAAGCCTATATGCCGACTCCGGGTGGTGACAAAATCGGAAGAAGAAGACTTGATACACACTTTCAGGGATTGGTAGAATTGGGTGCGGAGTTCAATTATGATGAGGAAGAATCTTTCTATTCATTAAAGGCCAAAGAGCTCAACGGTAAATTTATCCTTCTGGAAGAAGCTTCTGTAACAGGAACTGCCAATATCGTTATGGCAGCAGTTTTAGCGAAAGGAAAAACCAGAATTTATAATGCAGCCTGCGAACCATACCTGCAGCAACTGTGTAAAATGCTCAACAGAATGGGAGCAAATATTTCCGGAATCGGATCTAATCTTCTTACTGTTGAAGGTGTTACCCATTTGCGCGGCACAGAACACACAATGCTTCCGGATATGGTAGAAATTGGGTCATGGATTGGTCTTGCTGCCATGACAAAATCTGAAATTACTATAAAAAATGTCAACTGGAATCAGCTGGGTGTAATTCCAAACACATTCAGAAAACTGGGAATACAGCTTGAGCAGAGCGGTGATGACATTTATATTCCGGCTCAGGAACATTATAAAATACAAAAATTCATCGACGGATCTATCTTAACAGTATCAGATGCACCTTGGCCTGGTTTTACACCAGATTTACTTTCTATTATATTAGTAGTGGCAACTCAGGCAAAAGGCAGTCTTTTGGTGCATCAGAAAATGTTCGAATCAAGATTATTCTTTGTTGATAAACTTATTGATATGGGAGCACAGATTATTTTATGTGATCCTCACAGAGCTACAGTTATCGGCTTAAATCAGGAAGCACCTTTAAGAGGAACAACTATGGTTTCTCCCGACATCAGAGCCGGAAATGCTTTATTGATTGCCGCTCTCTCTGCAGAAGGAAAATCTATTATTCACAACATTGAGCAAATTGACCGAGGATATGAGAATATTGACGGAAGACTGAAAGCAATCGGTGCAGATATTGAAAGAATTTAGAAATTTTTTGATTTCACATATTTTATCGAAATAAAAACGTTCAGAGTTTATCCTGAACGTTTTTTTATGAAAAAAAGCGCCCAATATTATTGGAACGCCTATCAAACTATATGGACTTACATTTATGAATATTTTCGGCAAGTATACTCTACCGTGGTATTTAAAAGCTTGTTTTTATTAAGGAAAAACTCAACCTGTTGAGATTCTTCATGAGTTGCATAAATACGTAATTGAAATGAACCGAAATTGTTTCCGTCAATATACTCCACATTTGCATTGAGTAATGTGTAACAGATGCCCATTTTCTGATTTATAGTATCCAGAATCTGATCAAATTTCATCTTTCCGTTCAATTCTACCTCAAGAATAAGATCTTTCTTGATACTGTTGGCTATTTCAGATTTTGTCTGCACAATTGGAATAATCATCACTAAAACATTTTTAGGTTACACTTCAATTACATTTTTAATCATTAATTCTTAGCAAAAATATAAAAAATAATTAGTCTACCAAATTAGTAGGGTAAATATTTTACATAAAAAAACAACCACTGAAAATTCAGCGGCTGTTTTTTGCTTTTAGTAATGGGCTAAATATTTAAGATTATTACTTTCAATTATATAAAAAACTTTAATGTAAACCCTGCAAAGAGTCCTAGACTCACAAATGCTTTACTTTCACTTCTCAACTCGTAAAGTCGTTAAAACTTATTGAAGTTTGAAAAGATTTTCGATATAATTAATTACTAATATTCAAAAATTATTTAACAGTTTCCATTTTCGTTTCAGCAGCTTCGCTTTTTGAAGCTTTTTCCCATCCGTCTTCAGGCATTAGTGTAGCAATCACTTTTTCTTTAGTTAAATATTTCTTAGCTACGTTCTGCAAATCTGCAGTTGTGAGATTGGCAAAAGCAGATTCCATGTTTAGAAAACCATACTTATCTCTTCCATCCAATTGTGGCTGAGAGATCTGCCCCAACCAGAAATTATTTTCTTTCAGTCTGGTCTTATAATCATTAAGCTCTCCTTCTTTATATTTGTTGAGATCTTTTTGTTCTGGTCCTTTTTTAACAATTTTATCCAGCTCAGCTAATGCAATCTTTGTCAATTTATCCGCATTTTCAGGACCACAAGGAAACTGCATACTGAAAGAATATGAAGAATAAGGAATTCTGCCCATTCCGCCGTTTGCACTCGTTGTATAAACACCTCCTGCTTCTTCTCTTAACTGTTCAGTTAATTTTATTTTTACCACTCCGCCTAACGCTCTTAGTGCAAGATCTTCTTTTTCATTGTAAGGAGCTTCTCCTGAATAAGTAATCTGAACCATACTTTTAGGATCCTTTCCTTTTTTGTAAGTCTTATTAATTTCTCCTTTCAACTGTCTGTATCCAACATCTTTAAATGTTGTGCTTGTTCCTTTTGTAGGCAGACTTGCAATATATTGCGTTACTAATTGCTTAAGTTCCGCTTCATCAATATTTCCTACAAAATAGAAATGGAAATTACCGGCATTACCAAATTTTTCTTTATAAATATTGTATGCTTTGTTATAATCTGTATTATCCCAATCTTCTTTCAGAGGAATAATATTGGTAAATCTTGGATTTTTCTGGTTCATATACTTCATATGCTCGTTCATGAAATAGAACTGAGGATTTGAAAGCATATTATCTAAGAAAGCAGACTGCTTCGTTCTGAAAGCATTGAAACTTGCCGGATCATTATTAAGCCCCGTGAAATAAGCATACAAAAGCTCCATCATCGCTGCAAAATCTTTTTTGGTGGATCTTCCTGTGAACCCTTCAAATAAACTGCTGATTGTAGGATTTACAGAAACCTGTTTTCCTGCCAAATATCTGGTTACATCGTTTTGTGTAAATCCGTTAACCCCGGCTTCTGTTAAAGCAGCGAAAGCGTGCTGTGTTTTCAGAACATCAGAATCAGAAAGAAGAGAAGTTCCTCCTAAGCTTCTTGCAGAAAACATAATTTCATCATCTTTAAAATCAGTTTTCTTGTAAGTAACTTTTGCTCCGTTACTTAGGGTAAAAGTTGTAGTTCCTAATTTGCTGTCTGTTTCTGTTTTAGCAATGCTTCCAGTTGACTGGAACGGCTTCACAAGGTTTTTAATGCTTTCTTTTTCCTGATAAGGCTCTATTTTTGCCATTTTCAAATCAGAAAATACTTTCAAAACATCTGCTTCAGCAGGATATTTTATCGTCTCTTTTTTAGGTCCGGTAATAACAATAACTCTACTGTCTTCTTTCACATACTTCTTCAAAACATTATTGGTTTGTTCAAGAGTAATTTTTGGCAGTTCGTTTTTGTACTGTTCGTATTCCCAGGCAATACCAGGAATAGATTCCTTTTCTAAGAAATTTCTTACGTATTCGCCAATCAATCTTCCGCTTTCGGTTTTGTCTCTATTGTTGTAAGATTCTTCATATCCTGAAAGTAATTCAGTTTTTGCTCTTTCCAATTCAGATGCAGTAAATCCAAATCTGTTGGCTCTTTCTACCTCTTCCAGTAAAACTTTCAAAGCTTCCAGCTGACCTCCTTCTTTGGTCATAGCATATCCTTGAAACGCCTCCTTGGTTCTTCCCCAAGATCCGCCGTGATAAACATATCCAAAAGTAAACGGAGGATTATTAGATTCCACCATATCATTATAGCGGTTGTTTATCATTGTAGTAACTACATTATCTAAGATACTCTTATTAAAATCTTCCACAGTAAGATCCGGCGTATAATTTTCAGTGTCTTTCATTACAAACTGAACGCTTGAGCCTGTAGCATCGGGATCACTTTCAATAGAAACTAAAGTTTCCTTGTGATTGGGAATTTCAAAAACATTTCGCTTTCTTGGAGACGCAGGATTTTTGTATTTACCAAAATTAGCTTTTATCTTCTGCTCAATCTCATCTACATTAATATCTCCTACCACTACCAATGCCATTAGATCCGGACGATACCAATCTTTATGAAATCTTCTCAGTACATCTGGATTAAATTTTTCTAAAATTTCTTTTTTCCCTATTGGAAGCCTTTTTGCATATGCAGAATTATACATCATTTTTGGCAGCCATTTATCCATCATTCTTTTATCTGCACCTAATCCCAAACGAAGTTCTTCCAAAACTACTCCTCTTTCTTTGTTGATCTCTTTGTCGGTAAGAAGCGCATTAAAAGCCCAGTCTTCCATTACTTTAAGACCTGTATCCAGATTACCCGGCTTATCTAAAGGAACGGGGAGCATATAAACCGTTTCGTCAAAACTGGTATAGGCATTAAGATGCTGACCAAACTTAATTCCTATGGATTCTAAAGCATCAACCAATTTGTTTCCTGGAAAGTTTTTAGTTCCGTTAAAATTCATGTGCTCCATGAAGTGAGCCAAGCCTTGCTGATCCTCATCTTCCAAAATAGAACCAGCATCTATAGCAAGACGCATTTCTACTTTTTTTTCAGGCTTTACATTTTTTTTGATATAAAACTTCATTCCGTTGGAAAGAGTACCCGTTCTCACAGAGGGATCCATCGGTATGTTCTGTGCAAAAGCACTAGCCGACATCACTACAATGGCGACTGCAGACAAAAACATTTTTTTCATAGATGTTTATTATTTATTTTATGGTTTAAATATACTATTCACTTAACGAAGAAATAATAACAATATTATATTCAAATTGAATATGTAATTTTAGTTTGTTATATAAAGAGAGATAAATTCAGAAACAGAATGTTCTAATGTAGACTGTAAGGTATTTTTTCATCATTTATTAATTTCAGACAAAAATAGAACAATCTTAAACAAACTAACGGTTTGTTTATAGTTAAATATTAGTTAAAGTACCTTATATAATAAAAAAACCGGAATAAATCCGGTTATATTATGTTAAATTAATAATTTTCATTTAAAGTCTGTTTCACTTACTCCTGAGTTCAGGGTTACTTTGTTAGTTTTAATAACTACTTTCTGACCGCCGCCTTCTGCTTCAATTACTTCGGGAAACTTTATGCCATCAACACTGATATAACTTTTGATTACAGCACTGCTTTGCGCATTAACTGTTTTGTAAAGCAGACCTGTAGAACTATCAAAGTAAAGCTTAGTTCCATTAGAAATCAAAACATTATAGTCTTTACCTTCTGATGATTCTGAAGCTGCAGTATATTTTGAAGCTTCAAAACCCAGCGCATCAATTGTTCTTCCCTTTTTCAGTTCCAAAATCCTGTCAGAGGTAAAGTCCATTCTTTGTCCTGTCTGATTAGAATATCCTTTTTCCCCATCAAATACACTTACAATTTCTCTCCCCATAATGGTCTGCACAGACTTAAATTTATTGCCCATCTTTTTAGTAACCGAGCTGATTTCTACGCCCTGAGTAGAAATCACATCCTCGCTGATGGAAGATTTTACAGATTCAAGCTTAGATTTACCGCCTACCGCTTCAATATATTTATCTATAATCTGTTGTGGTGTAAGCTGATATTTTGTTTTCACAACTGTTATATCAGTTTCTGTACAATTTGCACTCATAGTTGAAGACATCAATACTGCACAGAAAAATGGAATGATTATCTTTTTCATTTTAAAATTTTAAGAGTAAATATATGAAATAATGATTTATAAGCTCAATCTGAACATCAAAAAAGCCTTAAGAACATCCTAAGGCTTCAGATAATAATATTAGAATATGGAAATATTGTTATTCTTTGATGAATTTTGTTGTCTTTGTGTTCCCGTCTCTGTCTATCATTTGTAAGATATAATTCCCTTTGGAAAAGCTGCTCACATTAAGATGTGTAGTTTCGGAAATATTTTTTTGTGAATATATTTTTTGTCCCACCATATTAAAGACATTAAGCTCTACCACATCACGGGAAGATTTCATGTACACAAAATCTTTTGCCGGGTTAGGATAAATTGATAAAGAATCATCCAATTCTACAGACTTAACACCAAGTGCGTCTAAAGCATTAATTTTAACATACGAAAAATTTGCATTAGCCACACTTCCTGTTGACTGTAACCAGCATGCACTGAAAAGTGTTCCGTATCCTGCAGAAGAAGTTCCGGCAGCGTGAGTTGAAGCAGAACTTCCGTCACTTCCTGTATGTCGGATTTCTATTAAAAGATTGGTTCCGGTATACAGATAGGGAGTATCAAAAACGATGTCAAAAGTAAAATTATTAGGATTTCCTCCGGCAGTTAACGATCCCGCCGGAATTACAAGGCTTCCTGAGCGAACCTGGGTTTGGGTTCCAACCACATTGGCAGCAAAATTAAGCTGTCTGTTAGCCGGATCTACACTGTTGCTCAGATAAATCTGATAATCCGAAAACGTAGTATTAGTTGCAGGCCACGGATTTGATACAGTTGTTGGCAGCCGAAACGAAATTGACGTGATGTATTTACCCGAAAGTGTGGTAAGTTGTGAATCATCAATTAATAGCTGATTGCTTCTTGTACTGTTGGCAAGTGGTCCTAAAAATGCGCCAGTAACAAAGTTTTCAGGGACAACTTTAGAATTTTGAGCAAATGCATTTCCTGACGTAAAAAGAAGTACGAAAAAACAAATAAGCAAATTATATTGCTTGACCGCAAAAGTATAATTGTTTTTTTGTGAATTAAAAATAAGTAAAGGTTTAATCATAATGTGAAGTTTTTTATAATCAGTAAGATACAAAAAAATATTAATATTATGCATTGCATTCAAAATCACACATAGGTGTAAAAGATACATGCTGAAACCTGCTTCATAGAACAAAAAAACCTCCGAAAATTTCGGAGGCTAATATTATTTATGTAGAAAAATTATTTCTTCAATTCTTCTAAAAACTCGTCATGAGAGATCTGAGTTTCTTTTTTTGTAGCTTTTTCAAGAATTACATCTTTCAATTTAGTCATCGCAACTTCAGAAGAAATCTGTCTTACCTGCTCCTGATCTTTTAACATTTCAACAGCATATTTTTGAATTTCTTCATCTCCTAAATGATGAATTCCGTAGATTGCCAATTGATTTTTCACCAATTGCTCTGCCTGAGCCAAAACATCAGCATAATCCAGCTGAATTTCGTTCTCACTCATCAGTTTACCTTCAATGATCTGATATTTTAACTGGTTTTTCTCAGCAGCAAGAATTTCTTTCGCCTGATCTTCATTCTGGATGTTCTGATTAGAGAATAATAACCATTTTACCAGAAAATCTTCAGGAAGCTTTACTTCTTCTTTTTCAGAAACCTGCTCAAGAATTTTGTTTACAAAATGTACATCTGCATTTTGCTGAAAATATTCATCCAATTCAGATTTTACTTTTTCTTTAAGCTCTTCTTCAGTTTTGATGTTTCCTTCACCATAAACTTTATCAAACAATTCCTGATTAAGCTCTGCAAGGTTTAAAGAATAAAAATCTTTTAGTTTTACCTCAACCTCAGCATGGTGTAAATGTTCAGCTTCTTCTTTAGAGAATCCTAATTCCTTTGCTAAAGTTTCATCACCTGTAAGTGTTTCTTTAGAAACTTTTACAGACTCATCCATTTTCAATGACTTCACCAGCTTGAAAGCTGCTTTGTTTTCAGCAGTAATCGTAGCCATTTTCGGAGCGTGATTATGCTCTCCTTCTGCGCCTTCCTCAACTACCTGAGTAATTTCTAAAGAAACATAAGAGTCTTTTGTAATTTTGTCTTGCGGAACCTGCTCAGCAAAACGTTTCTGCATGTTTTCAATACTCTTGCTGATTTCTTTTTCAGAAGCTTCTACTTTGTAATGTGGCGCTTCATATTTAGAAAGATCGATAGAAAATTCAGGCTCGAAACCTACTTCAAAAGCCACTTCCAGTTTCTCTGCATTATGATTAAAATCATTTACAGGCTGCGGAACCGGCTGACCAACCAATCTCAACTTATTTTCGTTGATATAATTGTTCAAAGCATCAGAAACCTGCTTGTTGATCTCTTCAAATGCAATACCTGCTTCATATTGCTTTCTTACCATACTCAAAGGCACTTTTCCTTTTCTGAAACCAGGAACCTGTGCGTTTTTCGCATAGTTAATCAATTGCTTTTCTACTTTATCTTTGTAGTCAGATTTTTCTAATGTAACTGTAAGCAATGCACTTACATCATCATGATTTTGAGCTGTAACGTTCATTATCGATTAAAATTTTAGGTTGCAAAAATATGAATTTTTTATTAAAATAAGTCATTCATTTTATTATAATAAGTTAAAATACGGTTCTGCACTAAAAAACAGTTGTTAAAACCTTTGTAAACACAATTATTATACTTCTACTTTTTAAAATCACATACATTCAGGTGTAAATTCATCCGAGAACTATAACATTTATGTATTTCTTAAAATGAAGGTATTGCCTAAATTTTTTGAATTTTGATTTAATTTAAAATAAAATTGATTATCCTTTATTAATCATAATTCTTTATTAAACATAAAAGGATCACTAAGATTCTTTTATATATAAACAATTCTTTATTTCGCAAAAGCTTTTGACTTCATCGAACCTTAGATTCACTCAACAAGAACTCAAAATATTTCAGTCATGATAAATTATGGACAATCATTAAAAAAAACGCTCCCAAATTCATGGAAGCGTATTTAAAATATTATATAACTAACTTTTAATATTTTTAAACATTAAATCTGAAATGCATAATATCGCCGTCCTGCACGATGTATTCTTTACCTTCTACGGAAAGTTTTCCGGCTTCTTTTACTTTCGCTTCTGAACCGTAATTCACGTAATCATTATACTTAATAACTTCTGCACGGATAAAACCTTTTTCAAAATCGGTATGAATAACGCCTGCAGCTTGAGGAGCCGTCCAACCCTGCCCGATCGTCCAGGCTCTTACTTCTTTTACACCCGCAGTAAAATACGTCTGTAGCTTTAGCAAATCATAAGCTTTTCTTATCAAACGATTAACTCCGGGTTCTGTAAGACCTAATTCGTCAAGAAAAATTTCTCTTTCTTCATAGGTTTCCAATTCGTTGATATCGGCTTCAATCTGAGCTGCCAAAACAACAGTTTCAGCACCTTCATTTTTTGCCATTTCTTCAATCTTCCCAACCCACTCGTTTCCGTTCTTTATAGAATTTTCATCCACATTACAAACATACAACACCGGCTTGTTGGTCAAAAGCTGAACATCGCCAATGATAGATTTTGTCAGATCATCAACTGCAAATTCTCTTGCATTTCTACCGTCTTCAAGATGTTTTTGTAACTTTTGAAGTGTTTCATAAGTCAGAATATCTTCTTTTTTTCCGGATTTGATAAACTTCTTTGCTTTTTCAACAGCTTTCCCCACTGTTTCCATGTCTTTCAGCTGAAGTTCAATATCTATAATTTCTTTATCTCTTAACGGATCTACCGAGCCTTCAACATGTACAATATTTCCGTTATCAAAACATCTTAAAACATGGATAATCGCCTCACACTCACGAATATTGGCAAGAAACTGATTTCCCAAACCTTCTCCTTTACTGGCCCCTTTCACAAGACCTGCAATATCTACAATCTCTACAACAGCAGGCAAAACTCTTTCAGGATTTACCAGCTTTTCAAGCTCGAATAATCTATGATCCGGTACAGAAACCGTTCCTAAATTCGGCTCAATAGTACAGAAAGGATAATTCGCCGATTGTGCTTTAGCATTGCTCAAGCAGTTAAAAAGAGTTGATTTACCTACATTCGGTAAGCCTACGATTCCACATTTCATAACGTTAGATTCAAAGTTTGGGTTTAAAGTTTAAGGCTGTTTTTACCTTTCGCTTTCAGCGTGCAAATATAGTTATTTTGCGGCGTATTTCATAATAAAAAAATCTGCCAAGAATTTTGACAGATTTTCAGAAATAATTTTAATACTGTTATCTTTAAGGATTGTCTCCTGTTGCATCCTGCGCCAAAGGAACATCATTGGGTGCAGATTCCAGTGCTTTGTCTAATGTAAATAATGATTCGTTGGATGCCTGATCACCTCCTGCAATTTTCAGCTTATCAATAAGATCTTGGGCTAAAGTTTCTTCTTCGATCTGTTCCTGCACAAACCACTGCATAAAGTTCCATGTTGCCCAGTCTTTTTCATCCAGTGCTCTGTCAACCAATTTATAAATAGACGTCGTATTATCAACCTCATGCCTGAAAACATTGTCGAAACATTCCGTTAAAGACTGCGGATCATCGGGCGGAGCCGGAATCGTATCAACTTTTGGTTTTCCGCCACGGTTAAGAACATATTCCATAAATTTTATAGAATGGTTTCTTTCCTCCTGCGCATGACGGTACAGAAAGTTAGCAATTCCCTGATATCCTTTGTCATCTGCCCAAATTCCGTAAGATAAAAATGTGTGGGAAGCATGAATTTCTTTATTCATCTGATCACTCAGTGCTTTTTCCATTGCAGGTGAAAGTCTGTTGGTATTCATAATTGTATATTTTATTGTGATTATAATTAAAAATACAAAAATGATTCCCTGAAGGTAATTTTGACGAAAATTTAAACATCAGCAGAAACAATCATCTATATTACAGATAATTAAGAATATAATTTATAGTTAGTCTAAAATAAAAAAGCGAATATCAGTTTAGTCAGTAAAACAATGAAAACAGATTATTTATTTCTTTTTATTAGTTTAGCCAAGTACGAATCATCATCCTGTGCCAGCTTCTCTATTGTAAAGCCATTATTTTCAGCAGCATTTTTTAAAGTATTAAAATCAAGATAAAGCCATTTAATAGGGTCGTCTGACTGACCTTTGTAATGAACAATGTAATCTAGTTCTCCGTAATAGCCTTCAGCGGGAATATAAACTCCGCCGTCTTCGTCCTCATCAAACATATAAAGAATATCTGTGCTGTCGATCAATATTTGTCCGCTGTTATTGAGCAGCGAATGAAGTTTCTGAAGGTAAATATCAATTACTTTCAGACTTTGAAAAATTCCGGTTCCGTTCATTAGCAGAAGAATAGTATCGTATGTTTCTCCTGAAAATTCAAGCATATTCTTCGCAACAGCGTGTTTAATTCCTCTCAGTCTGCAAACCTCAACTGATTTTGGCGAAATATCTAATGCAGTAACATTTAAGTTTCTTTCGTTTTGAAGATATAATGAATGAGAACCCGCTCCTGCTCCTACGTCGAGTACTTTTCCTGAGGATGCTTGTAAAGCTTTTCTTTCGATTATATTCATTGATTTAAAATCTCTGAAGAGATATTCCACCGGAAGCTCATCAAGCTCAGAAATTGAGGTTTCAGTCTGCAGATCTTCAGGATTTTCGTTGTGAAAATAATCCCATATTGCCTGTCCCATTAAATCTTTCATATTTCAATGTATAGTCTGCAAAGATAATAATGTATGCGTTTACTGATTTTAATTTTAAACAAAAAATTTTAAATATATTTGTAATCATCTAAATTCTTAAAAAAGTAACAATCACCCAATTTTAAACAAATTACTATGAAACAGAGCATTCTTATATCCGCTTTTTTATTGTCTCAATTTGGGACATCGCAAATGCTAAAAACCCAAAATCAGAAAATTATTGATGATAAAGGAAATAATATACAGCTTAGAGGTCTCGGGCTTGGCGGTTGGATGCTGCAGGAAGGCTACATGCTGAAAACAGCTGATTTTGCAGGTCCACAGTACAAAATCAAAGAAAAAATTTCCGAACTTATTGGTGAAGACGGAATGAACAGGTTTTACAAAGCTTATCTGGATAACGGTATTACCGAAGAAGACATAAAATTCCTCGCTGAAACAGGCTTTAACTCTGTGAGGCTGCCTATGCATTATAATCTTTACACACTGCCAATTGAGAAAGAACCTGTAAAAGGGCAAAATACCTGGATTGACGAAGGATTCCTAATGACAGATCGCTTACTTCAATGGTGTAAAAACAATAAAATATATCTTATTCTGGATCTTCATGCTGCTCCGGGAGGACAGGGAAATGATGTCAATATTTCTGATAACGATAAAAGCAAGCCGTCACTTTGGGATAACGAAGAAAATCAGAAAAAAACAATTGCCCTCTGGAAAAAATTAGCAGAACGCTACAAAGATGAGCCATGGATAGGCGGCTACGACCTGATTAATGAACCCAATATCAACTTTACTGGTAAAAATCCAAACGGAACTGATGAAATGTCGAATGCTCCGCTTTGGAAACTGCAAAAAGAAATTACAGAAGCAATACGATCTGTAGACAAAAAACACATTATTTTTCTGGAAGGAAACGGATGGGGCAACAACTATAACGGTCTTACTGAGCTCTGGGACGACAACCTTGTATTCAGCTTTCATAAATACTGGAATAATAATGATGATGCAACTCTGAAATTTATTTTAGATTTAAGAGAAAAATACGATATCCCTGTCTGGCTCGGTGAAACCGGGGAAAACTCAAATGTGTGGTTTACACAGCTTATTGAGCTGCTGAATAAACACAATATAGGCTATGCTTTCTGGCCGATGAAAAAAATTGATAATATTGCCGGAATCACCAACGTGAAAATTACTCCGGAATATCAGAAACTTTTAGACTACTGGAAAAACGGCGGCAAAAAACCTACAAAAGAATTTTCTGAAAAAGCTTTGATGCAAATTGCTCAAAACTATAAATTCAGTAATGTGGAAATCAAAAAAGATGTTATAGATGCGATGTTCAGACAAACCAATGAAAATTCAACAAAGCCATTCAAGCTTCACCGTATTCCGGGAAAAGTATTTGCTGTAGATTACGATCTCGGAAAAATAGGATTTGCCTATGATGATAAAGACTTTATTAATCTTTGGGTGAGTGACCCCGAGAAAAGATCTGAATGGAATTCCGGAAACCAGCTGAGAAATGATGGCGTTGACATTTACAAGACAAACAACAATATCTATTATGTAGGTAAAACTGAAAAAAATGAATGGCTTCAATACACTATTCAGTCGAACACTGACAAAAAATATAATATTTCCTTGCAGTATTCTGCCATAAAAGATTCTGAAATAATCATTGAAGATGACAACGGAAAACAAATAACAGCAATAAAATTACCATCAACCGGAGGATATGAAAACTGGAAAATAACTTCTGCCAAACAAATCAATATCAGAAAAGGAGAAAATAAAATCAGACTAAGATTTGGAAATGACGGCATCAATTTAAGCTATTTCGAGCTGAACTAAACTAAGATTTCATCGTTTGATGAAATTTCAATTACTTTGCCGAAAAATTTACATGGAAACAAAATCACCTTTTGAACAGTTTGAAGAATTAAAAATTGACCGAATCAGCAAGGAGTTTCTTGCGGAAGCAGCAAAATGGACCGCATTTCTGGCAATTTTAGGATTTATCGGAATTGGCTTTTTTGTACTTGTTGCATTGATTATGATGTTTGCAGGCTCTACATTAAGCATGGGTCCTATGGTCGGCAGCATGGGAATTGGTCTGGTATATTTAATTATAGCGGGCTTTTATTTTATACCTATTAATTACCTTTATAAATTCTCAAGCAATATGAAAAACGCTCTCAGAAATAACAATCAGTCTGCGCTTACCAATGCATTTGAATATTTAAAATCTCATTATAAATTCATCGGCATTCTGACTTTGATTTTAATTTCGTTTTACGTTATGCTGTTTATCTGGTTAATGCTGACTACAGTTGGAAGTCATTTCTAATTTTTTTATATTTGATTATCATACGACTGTCTCAAAAAACGAAATATTTTACTTTTGATACAGTTTCTTTTTTAAATTAACAAAATGAAGAAAATTAAATTTCTATTCCTGCTTATTTCGACAGTTATTTTTGCTCAGCAATCTGTTTTAGACCAAAAAATAAGCACCATTATTAAGGGTAAAAAAGCTACAGTCGGAGTTGCTGTATTGAGCTTTGAAGATAATTTCCGGTATAATAAAAATGCCAATAAAAAACTGCCCATGCTCAGTGTCTTTAAGTTCCATATTGCGGCAGCGGTTTTAGATTGGGTAGATCAGGGAAAACTGTCTTTAGATCAGAAAATTTTCATTACAAAAAAAGATTTGCTGGAGGATACATGGTCGCCCATCCGCGAAAAATTCCCAAATGGAAATGTCGAAATGAGTCTTGATGAAATGATTTACTACACCGTAGCATGGAGTGATAATAATGGTTGTGATATACTTCTAAGATTGATCGGCGGTACAGAAACTGTACAAAAATTGATGGATTCTAAAGGCGTGAAAAATTTCCGGATCAAAAATAATGAAGAGCAGATGCACAAAGGAATACAATATTTGTACGAAAATTATACAACTCCGAATTCTTTGGCTCAGCTCTACAAAGATTTTTATCAGGGCAAAATTTTATCTGAAAAGTCAACAGAATATTTATACAATATTATGCTCAACACCGAGACCGGAACCAATAAACTGAAAGAACAGCTTCCAAAAAAAGTAATTGCTCACAAAACGGGATCCTCAGGAAAAACAGGAAATCTTACTGTAGCTGAAAATGATTCGGGAATTGTGACTCTTCCGAATGGCAATCATTACTCAATTGTCGTTTTTATCAGTAACTCTACTGAATCTGAAGTGGTAAACTGCAAAATGGTTTCAGATATTTCAAAAACAGTCTGGGATTATTTTAATAAGTAAAATTTAAAGCTTAATTTTAAAACCATAAAAATGAAGAAAACTTTTTTGATATTAAGCTTACTCTGTTTTGGGTTTTTCTTTGCCCAAAAGAGCGAAAACTATCTCGAAATCAGCTACAACAGTATATGCTGCGGAACTCCTCCTACAGATCCGGTGATAAATTATATATCAATTTTTCAGAAAAAAAATAAAACCAAACCCTTTGAAATCTTTCGTCAGTCAGGTTTAGGGCGAGAAGGCGAATTTAAGCTGTTTGTAGGCACAGATCATCTGTCTCCAAAGATGAAAACAAAATTCACTTCAGGTCTGCAGGATGTTATAAACTCTCAAAACAAAGCCAGCAGCAAGACCAACAAAGGCAAAATTGATTTCAACAGTTCTGAAACTGTGAAAAAAGCAGCTTTATTAAACATTGATAATTTAATTATATATAAAAAAGAACAATCAAAATGATCAAAAACATCGTAGTTATCGGAGCAGGAACCATGGGAAATGGTATTGCACATACTTTTGCACAGAGCGGATTTAGTGTAAATCTTGTAGATGTTTCTCAGGATGCCTTAGACAGAGGATTGAAAACCATTACCACCAATCTCGACAGAATAATTGCAAAGGGAAACCTTACCGAAGAACAAAAAGCAGAAACGCTTGGAAACATCAAGACTTTTACAGAACTGAAAGATGCTGTAACCAATGCCGATCTTATTGTGGAAGCAGCAACAGAAAATCAGGATCTGAAGCTTAAAATCTTCGGTCAGATGGATGAGTTTGCTCCGGAAAACTGTATTCTGGCAACCAACACGTCTTCTATTTCTATTACGAAAATTGCGGCAGCAACCAAAAGAGCAGATAAAGTAATCGGAATGCATTTTATGAATCCGGTTCCGATCATGAAGCTTGTAGAAATCATCAAAGGCTATTCTACATCCAAAGAAACTTTTGATGCTATATACACCATGAGCAAAACTTTGGGGAAAGTGCCTGTAGAAGTAAACGATTATCCGGGATTTGTTGCCAACAGAATTCTGATGCCGATGATTAACGAATCTATTGAAACTTTATACAACGGTGTTGCCGGAGTTGAGGAAATTGATACGGTAATGAAATTGGGAATGGCTCATCCGATGGGACCGCTTCAGTTGGCAGATTTTATTGGTCTGGATGTGTGTCTTGCAATATTAAATGTAATGTATGACGGTTTCAAAAATCCTAAATACGCTCCGAACCCACTTTTGGTGAATATGGTGATGGCAGGAAAATTAGGTGTGAAATCAGGGGAAGGTTTTTACGACTATTCTGAAAGCAAGAAAGCAGAAAAAGTGGCAAAAATGTTTGCAAAATAATTTTTAAGTTGTGAATTATAAGTTATAAATTTAGGCTCTAAATCTGCAATCTATAACCTAAAAACTGCAACCTTGATAAAATTTAAAGAAAAAAATATTCAGATATTATTGGTCATCATCACTGTTTTGATGACCATTTTTCGTTTTCTGCTCAATGAGAAGGGACGCACAAGTCCTGATTCTATCCGTTTTATGCGGTTTGCAAATGTATTTCCGACCATTGATAATACGACAACGCCTTTAGGTTATCCTTTAAGCATCCGTTTTTTTACAATATTTGGATTTGATGAGTTCTGGAGCAGCAAAATTGTGGGATTAACGGCTTTGGCGGCAATTCTGATTTTTACTTACAGGAAAAACTTTTTTTTCAGAGAAGCACTCATTGTATGTTCATTATTCAGTTTTGTATCTATTTTTTCTTTTACCATGAGCGAAGCTTTGATTTTGCCTTTCGTTGTGTGGTTTCTGTATATTTCGTCACAAATTATTGCAGGAAATTTAGAAAAAGGCAAAGCAGTTTTTTATCTTTCATTAAGTTTAATTTTACTTTACAACATACGATACAGCGCACTTTTCATCATTGGCGGAATCGGATTGTTCGGTTTGGTTTTCCTGAAAAGAAAATATGCATCTGCATTTATCATTTCCGGAATTACAGGAGGCATTTTCGTTGTTCTATATAAATTGTTTTTCATTGATTATTTTAATGAAAACTATGTAAAAGATTTTCTGGAAATAGGTCTGCATCCAACTTCAAAACTTCTGAAAGAATTGTTCTTCGGACTTTGTACGACATTCAATCCTTTCATTCATATGTCAGATCCGAATGGCGGTATCATTAATTACGGAATTTATGGATTAGGGGCATTCAGTATTCTTTTCATGATCTTTCTTTTCATTAAAACAAAGCTTAGTGAGACAGAAGTTTTTTTTTTTTTCATAGGAGCTTTTGGAATTATATGTTCCTTTTTCATACAGTATTTTTATTCTGTAAATGCAATAGATTATCGTTTGCTGGTTCCTTTCAGTACGCCTTTATGGCTGTTATACTGTAGAAAGGTATTTCAGGTTTACGGTTTAAAAACGTATGCTGTAGGATTTTTAAGTTTATGTTCAGGCTTGTTTTTTACACTTCTTTCCAAAGGAAATTACCTTGAAAACAGAAGAGAAATCAAAAACTTTCTGGTAAGTGAAAAACTTGATAACAAACCGATAAAATTTTATCTGGAAACCATGGAAGACCTGGAAAAGATACAGGTTGCAGAGCTGATAAGCACCGTGAATGCTAATGTAGAACTCACCTTTAAGCCACAGGATACGCTTCGTAAAAATACGTTAACAAGGTATAAAGTTTTACAAAAAATTAAGATTGACAAGAATAAATACCAATAATTTTATCTATCTTTGATGAAGTTTAAACATTAAAAAAATGAAGTTACCAAAGTTTTTATTAGCAGATAATTCAGACTTTCCTGAAGATTTGTTTGTAGTACACACAGAATATCCAAGATTTATCTTAAATGTTGAAGAAGAAGAAGTTGAGTGGCTTGATGATCTTGAAGGAGACGACGAAGAGACCATGGCAGACGAAGCTACAAAAGTAGTGGAAGCAGCATTCAAATGGTGCGACGAAGAGTTGGCTAAGTACGACGAAGAAGAGGAAGATTAATATTTTCATAAAAAAAAGGAACTCAGCTGAGTTCCTTTTTTATTGGTCATTATTCCGATTTGTTGAATTTCAACAGCAAAAGGCTATCCTGATACAATTCTAATGTATTTCCGGAAACAACATACTTATTGGTTTTCTGAAGCATATCCAGGAAATTTTTCTCAACAGACATATTATCGCAAGCCATTTTCGTAGATCCTATTCCCGAAGTTTCAAATTTACCAGAAACGGTATCCATCATTACGCCGCCGAAAAAACGGTTACAGCCGGAATTTCCGTTGATCTTAGCTCCTTCTATATTTAAAGTTGGAGCCTGCCCTCTCACATTATCTGCTAAAGTCCACTTGGTGTTGGCAATAGAAGGTTGCTCTTTACCAACTTTTGCTGAAGATGTATTTTTCATTGTTCCGCAAGATGCCAAAATGGCAAATGTACATACACTTAAAAAAAGATTTTTCATTTTAAACTTTTTATTATTTCTTGTCAGTTGGGCTTTATTGCTTTAAATAAAACCATTTTATCCTTGGATAAAAATCAAATTTACGTAATTTATATTGATTAATTCATGCTGAATATACATTCATTCCATAAAAATCTAGAGTATATCCTAATTTAATTTCAATAATGATCATTCAATTAAGCAGAGTCAATCATTTTTTAACCCTGTCTTCAAATTGAGGATTGATTGTACCTTTCAGATCTTCCCACGAAACCGGAATCACAATATCTCCTGCCGCAAATGCTGCAATTTCGTAAGGACTGTAATGGAAATAAAGATTTTTATCGTCAAAATAAAAATTATCATTTGCAGGAATTACATCTTCCAAAAGCATATCAGAATTTTTCATCGTTTCCTGTCCTGAAGTGATTCCGCTTGGAATTTTATCAATGTTTTTCTTTAAAAGTTCTTCCAATTTTGTCTTTTCTATAGTAGTAATATCCTTCAACTGAACTTTTTTATTGTTTTTAAGATCAAAAACTCTTTCAGAAAAACCATAATTTCCGTGTGCACCGCCTTCATATGAGCTGAATAAATATTCAATCTGAAGGAAATCCTCGGAAAGAGATTTCAGTTTCATATAAGAACCTGTTTCCCAAGTTTGAGGATTGGGTAAATCTCCCATCCAGTCTGTATTTTTATTTTTAAGAGAAGAAAAATAATCTTGTTTATCTTTTTCAAGAAAAAAGATTAGTAAAAAGCAAAAGTAAGCAAAACGATTAAAACCTTTGCTATACAATGTTTTATAAAATAGTAGTCGTAGTTTGGAACTCTGTGTCTGATAAGTTTTGGGCTTAAAATGACAAGGTTAGGTTACTAATTCG